>Ga0222628_1000067_pt1 | contig 50930 bp, 70 predicted proteins | sample AntAcemetageno95_FD_179860 | JGI IMG/M metagenome (GOLD analysis project Ga0222628, IMG submission 179860) | Saline water microbial communities from Ace Lake, Antarctica - #95 | ecosystem: Environmental > Aquatic > Non-marine Saline and Alkaline > Saline | place: Antarctica: Ace Lake | collected...
GCCCTCGAATCTTCGGACGGCATAACAAAGTCAACGGTCTCGAACGTCGGCTGTGCAGGTGTAGATTGCAAATTAAGATTAAAGCTTAACATCGTCATTATTATTAGTATCATAATCATCTCCTATAATATTTTATACCAATTTCATCAATGTGATTAGGGTCGGCAGGTCGTCCATTGTGCTCCAAAACAAAATGAGTTGCCTCGTGCTTGATGTAACTCTCTGATAGCTTCCTTGTCACAATAGCATCGCCCTTGGTGAACGCTCCCCAGCCCTCTCGCATCTTTGAATCAAAATAAAATTTAGGCAATTTTGTATCCTTTAAAACTTTGTTCTCAATGAGCATTAATAATTTGCGTTGTGAGAACCAAACATTTGCTTGTCCATACTGCTCTGGATTAAATTCTATTTTGCCATCCCAAAAGGAACCGTTCTTTTTGCCACGTAGGAATAAGCCACCAATGACTGTTCCTATGGTTAAAATGCTTGCTATTGTAATTTTAAATATGTTTTTCATTATTGTACGACCTCGATTCCTAACTCGCCTGTTCCGCTGTTGTATAAATTCGTTCCACCTACAGTTTCTCTATATCCATTCTCTACCATAGTTTGTGGATAACGAGCCGAACCCGCAGGCAAAGCTATACTACGCATGACAAGGGAAGCATCCGAAACATAATTTTTGTTATATAAATTTATGATTTCGTTAGTTGACAATAAACGCCCATACATTCTAATATCGGCAGCCAATCCAGCAAACGTTGTACTTCTTATTATCTGCGTATAGCTTCCGTTGTCAACATAGCTGTAACCAGCATTGATCTGCTCGACAAAAGCACCATCGTAGAAGAAATCCCAAGTCTTTGACTGATTATCAACGACAAAGGCTATAAAGTGCATACCCAACTCCACCAACTTGCTAGTGGCGACCGAAATAGTACTTGCACCTACCGAATTACCCGTCACGACCGTCCATTTGTCGTCAGCACCTGTTATCCGAATTGCCCATGTTCTCTCCAATGATCCGCTATCGTACTGACAAAAAGTATAGACGTTTCCAGCGTAATTCGTTTCATACGAATTAACCCAAAATGAAACAGTCATGTTCTCTTGAAACAGACTTGCATCATAAGGAATTGTCACATAATCATCCACGCCATCAAAAATACAAGCATATTCAGTACTCGACCAACCCCTGTTCTCAAGTTCACAAAGACCATCAAATTGTATTGCACTGGTTTTGTTAGTCGCAAGAATCCCAGCATATCCACGCATATCAAAAAACATATTTGTGTAAGCACCAGTCGCAAATTGAGCATAACCAAATTGCCAGTAGCAACCTTTTTCAAACACCCAAGGCTCGCTTAAAACAGTTGTGTAATTTGTTGATGTGCCATCGCTATAATCAACAGATACGCTCCTCGAGGAGCCTGTGAATTTAGCAGTATAAAAAGCCCATGTGTCATCCCCGCCCATTGACTTCGTGGTTGAGTCACCTTGGACACCAGTACTAATAAAAGTCGCAGTAATGCACTTGTTTGTCTCCGCCGGTATCATGCCAAGACGAAAGTTGCCAGTTGTGTTTATTCGCAAGTTATTATCAAAGTTATTTGCCAGAAAATCAAAGTCACCAACTACTGTATTCGTTACTCCTCCATAGTCAATGTCACAAGTGTTCTCACTCGTTCCGACAACGCAATAAGCAATGTTAGTTGTTAGCGTTGTGGTGATATTAGTTTCGCCTGTGAGAGCCAACCAGCTATCATCCCAACCAAGGTCGCCATTGAGCACATCCTCGCCACTGCTCGCCATAGGCTTTGTTGTAGCAAAAAGCATTATTGCAGCTGAACTATTCGGAAAACTATTCTCTGTCCTGCCCCACCAGGTAAATGTTGCATTGCTGATTGAACCATAGTTGTTTTGTATCGTCCAGCCCCAGTCGTTTGTCGTTTCAAGCACCTCTCGATACTTCGCACTTTGAGGAGCGGAAGCAAGCATTGAAAAATAAGGGTTTGCAAATACTGGTAATGAAAAAATAAAGAAAATCAGAATCAGCATCCCCCTTAAGTGATAATTTTTATTGATGATATATTTAAAGATACCTGTCATTATTTTGCCCTCGCACTTATTGGAGTTACTGTCCAGCCTATCCCATCGTCCGTTCCGACAAAATTATAATAATTCGTTGCGGCATATTCTATATTTCTCGCAAGTGGAGCATTACTCCATGTTACATCATATACAGCATCCATACCAATTCTCAAGAACAATGAACCAGCCATCCCCGTTGTTGCAGGGAAGATAATTGTCGTATCATTAGTTATGTCAATTGCATACGCAATCTGATTAGTTGACAGGGTTATTGTCGTGCCTGCAACATTCGTAATCGCATTAAAGAAGTTTGCCGGTGGAATGTCAATGCCAGCAATAGCAGAATTAAGTGCGTTCGTGTCAACCAGCTTGCCTGTATCAACGTAATTGTAGAAAACCTTAGTCGATGGCGTTTGCTTGATTGTTGTCAAATCCCATGCAAAATATGAATTTGTCCACATATTTGTTAAGCTTAAAGGTGCATCCGAAAGATACCATTGATAATCACCGCTCATAAACATAAATATATTAGTTGAACTAACCCAAGTCAGCCGTCCGCTACCAGCTTCATTAGTCATCGCCCCTAAATAATCCAATTGTACAGGATTTACAAAACCCTCGTTTTCCCACGCATGATCTGCAAGTACAAGATAGTCTTTTGTGATTATTGTATAACTATTTGTCTTGTCAATTTCTGCTTGATTATCTATTGATTCGTCAACATAGGTGGTACTTGCTAAAGGTGATATTGCAGAATTAACGTAGGAGGTGCTTGCCAAGTCACTTGTGTCAATGCCAGCAATAGCAGAATCAACGAATTGAGTTGTTGCAATCCCGTTGGTTATCGTAATCGTTGCAATCCCAACCCCGTTTATTGTTGCATCGCCTTTAATTTCCACATCTTCTAAAGTATGACTAGGGAAAACTACTGGTTTACCGCCAAACGTGTCACTCCATCCCGTCGCTGTGGCGTTAAGGACGTAGTTTGTGACGTTGAGGGATGTTAGGTAGGGTGTCAAACCAACAGTTGGGGCTTCACACGATAACGAAACAGAATTTAATGATGCACATCCGCTAGCAAAACTATCACCAACAGAAATAACACTTGGCAACGTTATGGATACTAGAGCATCACAAGCGCCTGAGAAGTCGCTACCAATAGAAATAAGATTCTTGCCTGCAATAATAGATTCAACGTTGGTATCAGTTTCAAAAAGCATATCCCCAATATTAGTAACCGCAACCCCACCAATCTCATAAGGAATAACAACGTCTGTATAGCTTCCACTGTAGGCTGTTATCGTTCCTGATCCGTCAAAAGTCCATGCGCTATCGGGCGTGATTGTTATGTCAAGCGTTCCATACTGCTCGAGTTTCTCAACGTAGTTTGAACCGTACAAGGCAACCATTTGTGCATAGTTAGTTCCCGCACTTGCAACCGCATCTAATTCGGTTGATGTCGCCAAGGGTGCTATTGCACTGTTTACGAATTGAGTTGTTGCAAACCCCTCGTCTGCTAACGCACTCTCGTTTACTAGAGGGGAATATGTGATGTTTGTGTCAACCGTTGCCACCCAATTTGTCGTATAAGTCGTGTTCGTTATGGTAGTAGATGGGGAGTTGGTTGGATTCCACAATACCGCAGCTATATCATCAAAAGAGTATAGCAAAGCTGTGTTTGTGTATACGCTGGTAGTTCCATATAATAAACCGTTAGTAGGAGGGTAAACAGAAGTTACGAAAGAATTTGATACCGCCTGAAAATCCACAAATTGAGTGGCGTCTACTGCTGCTCTTATTTGTGATGCCCATCTTTGTGGATTAGTTGACTCTTTTAACAAATTCCCAAAGTTAAGAGGTATAGCACCCTGTTCATAAGTATCAACATCATCCCAAAACATATAAACATTAGTACTTAAACTCCAGGCAGAAGCAAAGGTGTTGTAGTTTGAAGTACCTGTGTCAAAACTAAAATAGATACTTCCCATGTTATAATTTGTGGTCGCTGCATTTGTAGTAATTGATCCGACATACCCCTCTGTATTTGTAGTAATACTATACCCAGTAGCATTCTCCGCACCGAAGAAGTACGAAGTCGTATTGACATCGTAGTTTGGACTTGACGCTTCTGTCACGTAGCCACTAATTCCGTTTGTTCTAACTACACCATTGTCATCAAAAAACGTTGATGGAATCACTCGCCCATCTTCATCGGTTGTAATTACATTTATTGTGTTGGTATAGTCTGCTATAGCATTCTCTGCAATGTTGGTAACGATAGGAGCGGTAACAAAATTGTTTGTTGAAGCGTACTCCCATACAGCATTGTCGGCAATGTTGGTAATCCCTGGCGCTTTCACAAAGTTGTTGGTGCTGTCATAATCAGACACTGCGTTGTTGGCAATGTTAGTGGTTTCAGCATACGTTGTTTTAGTAGCTAAATCAACCACAATAGCATTAGTAGACACAGCTACTGCGTTGGTGTGTATTACATAATCACTAGAGTCAACCTTAGTAGCAATAGAAACAGTTAAGGCATTAGTAGAGGCTATAAAATCTATAGAATCAACCTTGCCGGTTACGATAGCATACAAAGCATTGGTAATACTCTTGGTAACAAAAGGATAAAAGTCGTATGTAGTTGTATAAGAGAAATTGGTAACCACAGGGGGGCCAAAGTCTATGCTCGTGATATTTGTAGTAACTATTGCGGAACTCCTTAATCCAGCAAAACTCAAAAAAGTATTTGATGCCGTAAAATAATTAACCGTAGATTCAGTAAACAGAGCGATCTCGGCAGTTAAGTTAGTATTGACAATATATAGTTGAGCTGTAGAATTTGTGTCAACAATATTTATCTCACTTGTAAGATTAGTATCGACAGTATTTATATCTGCACTCAATTTAACGTCTAAAGTCCCAATTTCAGCAGTCAGATTAGTATTAACAATATACAATTGAGCTGTAGAGTTTGTGTCAACAGTGTTTATATCTGCACTAAGTTCTATATCTAATGCTGTTATATCTGCTGTAAGGTCGGTATCAACAATGTCTATCTGATTAAGGAGATTTGTGTTTACCGTATTCAAAGTGGTATTATGATTAGTCGACAGAGCAAGTACGCTTGCATTCAAATCACCGTATAACTCCAAGTAGATATCAGTACTTATGCCATCAAGTTGATCTGCAACCCAATTCGTAGATGCTGTAACATTGTTACTCATAGCATTAAAGGACTCATCAAGATATCCAAAATTCAGGTCTATAAAGTCTGTAGGCCAAGTTATTAGATGAGTAGTCCTATCTACAACTACTGGTGCGTTAATACCATAACAACTAACCGCAAGTAAACTACACGTTATCCAAGTTAATATTTTCACTACCAGTTGCTCCTTCCGCATTTAAGTCCATGTAACCGTTCACATCAGCATTCCACATCGAAATGACGCCATTTGCTTTAAATTCAATCTGGCGATTTGCTTTCAACCAAGCCAAAAAATAGACACAGAAAGCATCAGCGTCTGTTGACTTAGATATATTGACTGCATCTAACACGATAGACCCGGGTATCTTCAACGTTTCCAAATCCGTCTGCGTTGCTGTAGCCATATCCGCTACTTGTTTAGCTTCTGTAATCGTTACACTCATTATTTCCCCTTTATTAAAATCTTATTAACCACCCTGAATGCTGGATAGTCATTCTTAGGTGAAAAACTACCAGCCCTTACATCCTTTAAATTCAAAATAATGTTCTTAATCTCTGCATCTGAAACGTACTTACGATACTTTTTGCCTATACTCAAAAGCACTAGATGTTTACAAGATGACCTAAACTCATAGTCTTTAAGAAATTTCTGCCAGTCTTTCAGCGTATAACTGTAGTTCCACCAAGCAAAGACAACTCCCTCTAGGTTGGAGAGTCCTTCATATTGATCGACCATATACTTTGGGTCGGCTTTAGGAGCAAGAATCAAAGGCTTGCCAAACTGTTGCAACTTCTTAGCAAAGTCTGCATTGGCAAGAGGACCTTCGTAGTCAAGTACAATGTAATCATAGTGCTTTGCATATTCTTTAACTTGTTTCAGACATTCTGTCATACCTTTATTCCAGGGGGAGTACCAAGGATGTACACACAGAGCAACTAAACCGCCAGCTAACTGAACTGTTCTCGTTGCCTTTAAATCTATTTTAGTATCTGTTATAATTACATCATGCTGATTCATGGAGCATCGTTTGAGATTCGTTATGTCTTGCAATTTCGCACTGCCACTCTCCATCCATAAGAGCACTTTCTGAACAGTCTTTAGTCTTTCAGGGTCAGGCGTAGGTTCTGGCACATCCTCTTCAGGCTCGTGAGCTACCGCCCAATAAAATATAAACATAAAAAACTTTATTATTTTCTCAATCATCTTCTTTTGTCCAATCTACTAATGTTATACTATAGCCCTCTAGGGTACTCAAATTCTTCCAACCAAAATAACTAAAGGAATTGGTTCCCTTATTCTTGCTGTAAAGTTCTACCTTGCCTCTACTCCTGCTTATCACGTACATACCTTCTGGATTGAAGATTTTAACGTGTTCTGGTGTCGTTCTACAGCCCACGCTGAATAAAACGCTCACGGTCAGAATCAACACTATCAACCATGCTCTTCTTAGATTTCTTTTTATCTGCATCTTTTTTATCTTTCCTTTTGAAAATAAAAGTAAGGATAGCTACCACCAAGGTAGCTATCCCAGCAAATAACCCTGTTATAAGCTTCCCGGTCATTCCACGTCATCCTCTGGTATGTCAATAGGTTTCAAAACAATCAACCCTTTAATCTTCTCGATTTTGAATAAATCAGCACCGAGTTGAATCATAACATTTCCACCCTTTACAAGAGAGCTGTTCCAAAACTTATCATCTTTCTTTGATGGAGTTAAAAGAATTACTTCTTTAGCTCCTTTAAGCAGACAATAGATAACCACTATCGAACCGCCAACCCATTTTAATAGTTCTGCCATAATTTACCTTTCTATGTTACTATCCCATTTGCAACAAGAAGCCTTTGAACGTTATGTCTCAACTCCTCCGATGCTTTGCCCCAAGGGCATTTGTCTCTCAAGTCCTCGCACTTAGGCCAAGTAACTGAATCCTTCTCTAAGGTTCCAACCCTATCGATAAGCCTCTGTTGAACAGCATACGTCATTTTAATGTACCAACCGAGCATCGCCATGATTAGCGACCAGAAGAAAACCGTAACTCCTATTAGTACATAAATAGCCAACTTCGATATCGCAACCATTTCAACAACATTGTCCATGAGAAAAACCTTTCTAAAGTTAAGCGACCCCGAAGAGTCGCACTTGTTTTCTCATTTAAGCAGCCGCTTCAACAGCAGCCAAAGTAGTTCCTGTAATTGTAAAACCAAGCCACGAAGTAGCTGAAGTACAATATAGAACCGCTACACTATCTGCTGGAATAGCTGACTCAACAGCTGCCCCTCCTGTACCTCCACCAATCAGTACAGTAGATGGTGCACTTGACCTCAACTCATACCCTGTAGAAGTAACCGCCAATACTACTATAGTTCCAGGCGTAGGAGTAGGAAGTATAATAATTTTAGCAGCACTATCCGAAGTCACATTAACATGCTGAAAAACACCTGCATCTGCAATAGTACCAGTAGTCGCACCAGTAGTTGTCGCTGTCCTAGCAACAGGTGTATTACTTAATGATGCAACAACTAGAGAAGCAGCTGTAATAGCTCCGGTAACTGCCGCGTCACCACCAACCGTAAGGTCACCAGTAAGTCCAACATTTCTAAGTGTATCAATGTCAATATTAGCATCAGCTGTTAATACTTTACTTGCCTCAGCCGTACCAGCCGTAACATCAAGCAAAGCTATCTGAGCAACTGTCAGCGTATCACTTTTATTGAAATCACAAGAAGTAATACTACCTTCATTGTAATAAACATAACCATTGGTACTATTCAAAAAAGTAGCACCACCCATCCATCCTGGGTCTCCGTCAGTAGGAGTCGTTACTCCTATTCCTTTCATCAACCCATCAACTGCTTCATCGTTCTTAATATGAAGTAAATCTTTTACTCTTGCTCTCATTATTCTCTCCTAAAGTTGTTATAAAACGGACTTGAACCATTATAATTAAAGACATCAGATTGAAAAGGTCTTTTATCGCCAGCATAACCAAGTAAACTAGGTTTCAGCCTTCTATCACGATCAATTGCTCCCTTCAACATTTCAACAAATCTCTTTTCATGTTTACCATCATCATCATCCACGTAAAGTTCAGCAGCTGCCAAACAAGATTGACTGATAACCCCAGAGTATAATTCCATTCCAGCAGGAGATTCGGCATCAACGATAGTTTCGTCAACATCAATTATCCCTTTGAACGTGATAACTACCTCTACTTGGGGCGTAGGATAAACAAGTAATTTTTGAACTAAAGCATCATCAACCTTTGTGGAAAGAAGAGTACCCAAAGTTGGATATCCTTCATTCCCATAAAATTGTTGAGCTTCTTCAATTCTTTGTTGACCGACATCAAAAGCTATGGACGCAAGCCCACTATCTTTTGGATAATGTAAATTACCTACGATTCCAGTAATACCAGAAGGCAATGCGTAAGTATCTTCGTCAACAGTCAAAGTGATGGTAGAAACAGGCGTTAGAAACGACCATTTGTAACCAACTTCATCAACTATCTTAGGATGCAAAAACGCATCAACGCCCTTGTTGACTGCTTTTTCAATCTCTAATACTTCATCAGCAGAAAATCCACTGTGTCCATATCCAAGAAAGTAGCCAACATCTGATTTCAGTGTCTCGTAGGTATTCATATTATTTTACCTTAACTTCCTGTTTCAGTAACACCAACAATTTTACTTAAAAACCAAGAGGTTCCTATATACTGCATACCAAAAACAGACGTAGCTGCATTTGTAAGGTCAGCAGAAGCAAGATCAGTTGTACCATCAGTATCAACGAGTGAAACGCCAGCAGCAGGAGTTATGTTGTAAACAAAACCACCAGTAATACCAGCAGCAGCCATCTTGACAACTTTAAAGTCGCCTTGTTCGCCAGCTGGGATTGTAACAGTAATATCAGCAGCCAAAGCTTGATTGCCTTGACAAACTGTAACACCTGTAGGAGTCAATGTTGCTGCAATACCATTAATGTATTGAACGCCACAAGTTTGAACACCATCTAGTATTTCTGCATAAACCAGAGGTTTTACAGCATATATACATAGACATGCTTTTGTAGCACCACTTAGAACACTGCCAGCACAAGTTGAAGTCAACACAATAACTGTTGTGCTAGTAACACTTGATATCTTATAGCTTCCACCGGTTAAAACACCAGCGGCACTTGATAGAATCTGAACAGTCTGTCCAGCAGCAGTCGTTGTGACAGCTTCTGGCAACGTAATTGTGATACCATCATCTGCAACACTTGCTGTATTCGCAAGTAACGAAACAAGTACATTTGTCGTAGCTTGTTTAGCAACTGCCGTAGAAGTACCTGCAATACCACCTTTAACAAAGAATCCTCGACCATCTGCAACAAGAGCAGAAATAGGGTCGCCGATACTTACATTTTCAGCAACAGCAACCTGCGCAGACTTAGAGCCTGGAGTTGCAAGATCAATATAATTGCGTGTAGTATTAGCTCTTTGAGCTTCCATTGAAACACCAGCAAAACGCCTTGAAGCTGCTATTGTTGGTCTTACTACTACATTAACCTCATCTGAATCACCGAAGAAGCTTTCACCCACTTCAATTGCATCCGTTCCATCATATTTTTGTCTCATAACTTCTCTGTTAGGAGCATTTACGATTGTGTTTGGTCCACCACTCATTTTAATATCCTCTTTCCTTTAAATATTATTTTAAACCTTGTAAATAATAGAATTGTTTCTACGATTAGTACAGGCGAGATTAACAACCATGTCTGTATGAACTTGGAAAACAGTATGTTTGTTTGCTACTTGCGTAGGTTTACTCATCTTCTTTTTCCAACCAGCCTGAATGCCAAATGCCATTGTATTCCAATCAATCATCAAGATTGGAGCTGTAGCATCGTCATCCAAAATAGGAACAGCAACAAGTGGTAAGCTCTTAAACAGAACTTCGCCAGCTGTATTTGTTAAATCTGTACCAAGATTCATGTTTCCTGCATCTAAAATATCTTCAAACTCTAACAGTGTATCTGTTGTACAATAAATGCCTCTTCCTTTGCCAAGCATTGGAACAGCATTTTTAGTAATAGACTTGAAGTTTGTTTTCACAAAAGCTGTTCTCATTGCTTTAACAAGGTCAGTTTTTGTAATAGCAGAATAAGTATCTGTGTAATTAGCCCAACGAGGAACATCAGCAATTTTTAAACCACCGCAACCTTCTGCAAAACCAGCAGGGTCTCCACCATTGAAGCCTTTACTAGCACTTCTCTGCAGCCAATAATCCAAACCAAACATAGTAAGTTTGTCACTGGAATCTTGTGCACCATTAAAGATTGAATTTTCAAGCTTTTCTGCAATAGAAACATCTCTAGCAGTACTACGAGTTTCGAGCAAGTCATAAATTGCCGAAGCACCTTGCTGGAACATAGGTTCTTTTACATCCCAAGTAATATTTGCCGTTAAGAAACGAGGTTTAATCTCGATTTTCTCCATTGTATCGCCAGAAGCAGTTGAATCATCCGCATACAACCCTGTCCATTTTGCACTATGATTTTGGTCAACCTGTGCGTCAACACGCCAAGGCATACCGCCATGAAATGTTTTTATATGTTTATCATACAGATTACTCATTCCCACAAATTCAGTAATATCTGTTTGTAAATTCGTATAACCACCCTTTTTTACTATATCAGGTAGTGTGCCCTCAACCAAATCATTAATCTGGTCTGGTGTTAATTCTTGAATTGCCATTGTTTAGCTCTTTCTATTTAGCAAAACCGTCCATCTTTTTTTCCATTTTTGCAAGTACACTTTCATGGGCTTCTTCTTCGGTTAAAGCTCGTTTAACCTTTATACCCTTTTTACCTGGTACTCGTTGAATGGTCTTTTTAGAACGATTTGTCAATTTATTTATTGCATCCTTAGACAAAGTATCTCCCAATGCTAATTTTGAAGCTTCATTAAAAATGTCACTTGCACTAGCCTTTACCCCACTTTGACTATATCCCTTTGAGAGAACATCCATTTTCTCCCTTACCTTTACCTGCTGTTCTGGTTTTAACTTTGACATCATCTCCGAGGTGCCGTCAATTAGCACGTCCTGTTGACGTTGAGTTTTCAACGTAGAGATTTGGTCTGCTAAACCTGAAATTATTCCTTTTAATCCTGTAAATACTGCTGCTGGGTCTTCCATCTCAAAGATATCTTCTATATCAAGAAATGACAAATCCATTGGTTCATCTGCTTTTGGAGCATCTTCTTTTTTGTCAACATTTTTGTTAATGGAAAGATTTGCCATTCTACTTATCATATCTTCATCGTTAAGTTTCAAAATATCTGAATAGCTCATTCCAGCCTTGATTGCACTTTCAACCACTTCGTCACTTACATTAAACTCTGCATCGTCATCTTGTCCGTCATCTTGTCCATCGTCATCCTCGACTTCTACCTCGTCTACGATTGGTTCATCTTGTTTTTTCTCTTCAACAATTTTCTCATCTTTTACATCTTCTTGTCCAAGTGGGTCAACCGCAATATCTTCAGCGTTTACGCCCTTGCTTGCTTCATCAGCAATAGTCAACATTTCTTTCATCGTTTCTTTTACTATATCTTTAGCCATTTCAATTTCTCCTAGTTATAACAATTTCGGTCATGTAGACCAAGTTTTTTTAATGTATCTTTTCGTTCAACCGCATTATGATGAATAATATCACCGTCAGGGTGAACATCCGCTTTTATACCTTTTTTCTTAAATTCTGCTCTACGTTCCGCTACCTCACTTGGAGAGACACCACAAGCGAAATCTTTCAATGGCCAACCCTTAGAAGTATCTCCACCACTAAAGCTACAAACAGCAAAAATCCTCTTAGCGACTCTTCCATCTTGTAATGTTATAGTTTCTGGTCGCTTTTGTAAAGAAAAAACTTTATCTATTTTTTCACCATCTTTAGTTTCGTAGACGTAGATAGGCATTATTGACTTTCACCTCCACCTTCAGACTGCAACATATTAGCCAATCCCTCTGGTTGTCCACCGCCACCACCAATGTGTTGATAGACCTTTGGTTCTGATGGGGGCTTTGTTACTTGCCTATCAGCAGACTCTTCTTCTGTCTGAACAGGCTGACCAAATTTAATGATATCTTCTAACTCTGGTAAATTCCTTAATTCAGATGCACGTTTGATAATTGCTTGAGCATCTATAACTCCACCGGCTGCTTCAATAGCTGGACCAAGAGGGAGTATAATTTCGTTCATTGTGCCAACTAGCTTCTGATACCTAGCTTCTGGAGACTTGTCAACTGCTGATACAATCTCAACATCAAAGTTGAAATCCAAAAAGTCACCTTCTTGAGTTTCGCTATTCCACTGAACAGGAAGAACCAATCCAGTTTTACCAATTGGTTTTTCTAAATCCATTTGAGCGACTGGATCTGTCCATCTGTAATATATAAATCGGCTAACAATCTTATTTACAAACTTATTCAGTCTAGCTGACATATAAGCGATTCCACCGCTTGCATTCTCGTTGAGCAAATCTTCTTGTTTATAAGTATCTGCTTGCGGTCGAAGTCCACCAAGAGAATCAAGATTGCCGGATTGCCTAGAAAAATTAGTTCGTAGATTGTCTGAAAATACCATAGTGTTTGTTTGCAGTCCACCCAGATTAACCTTCTCCGGACGTGAACCTTTTCTCATAGAAACGATATGTCCATCTGGAGTAGAGTTTGCTCTGATAGCATCATCATCATCACCACTACCAACAACTGATATATTCTTTTGGGAGAGAGCTTGCATTGCATTTTTGCGGTAAATATCATTGCAAAGTGTACTCATTCCAAATACAGATGCAAGAGGACTTAGCGGTAATATATTTCCAGGAACATCCCAATAAAACAATCTTTCATACGGACCATCTTCATCACCATCATATTCAACCTCTGAAATTAATTCCAAAGTTTCAACAACATAAGTGTAAATCTTACTTTCGGAAGGAACCCAAACATCTCTCAAATGAACTCTATCTTTATAAGTCGTTATAGCTGGATTGACACCACTAAGAGATTGCGTCTTTCCGCCTTGTGATTCATCAATCTCATTATCTTCACCATCAACTTTTTTGTTAAAAATCTCATCAATCAAATCTGCTTCAAGCCAATAGTCATTTCCCTCAAACTGAATTGCATCACTTGTCTTTGCTGACATATCTATGAAGTAATTATCGAAAGGAACATAGTCGGCAAATGGTGCTGCGATATCACGTCCTTCATAGGTAGCAATCTTTGACAAACCAATCTTCACAATTCCAAGAGTAAATAATGAATCCACATAAACTTTAGAAAGACACTCTGCAAGATTTGCTTCTTTTATGTCTTTATCAGCCCCCATTGATATTGTCTTTGCCATACCAGAAAGGCTCATTATGTCAGATGTTACATGAGTTACAAGTTCGGCTGGTGCCATAGAGGAAGTGTATGTAGCAACAAACAACTCAATATTGTTTTCATAAATCTTAGTAGCACCTAAAGTAAGGTCATCTGAATAATGATTTCCAACATAGTTAGCAACAAACTCTTTGTGTAAATCTCTCTTATAACTTAAATTACTAATTGAATCTTCCACACTTTCGTGCATCTTCTGGTCTATCACTGAAGGTCCTTGTTTTCTCATCTAACTCCCATAATATAAGCATCCCTGTCATTTCCAAGTTGCTCTTTGTTATATTCTCTCATTCGTGCTGCCACTGAATTAGCTTGAATAATCGGTTTAGTTTTCGTATCAACATAAATTGGTTCACTTTCTAAAACATGAGCAACCATTGCATCTGCCATAACTTCATCACCATGAGCATTTCTCGCACCAGTAGGATTGCTAATTAATTTAGTCGCTCTATGAACAATCTTTGGTCCTGGCTCAATAATAAATTCCATGCACTCGTTTAATCCGTCAATACTCCTGTTTGTAATCTTGTCTTGCCCCAACGAATACCTATATGTCATCAATAATGCACTTCTGGCATCATCGTTAAAATAAAATCCAGCATCAGTATCGTTCCTGTAATACAAGTTACTGTACTGCAAAGCTTCAATCTCATTTGAAAATGTCTTTCCAACCACACCAGTAGCATCCCAGATTAGGAACGCATCATTAAACATCTTCGCCAACATCACTGATATTCTTGCAAAATCCTTTGGGTCATAGTTAGGTGACTGCCACCTTGCAACCTTTTCTTTCCTCACCGCATCATAAACAACTGCCACCGAATTACTAGCTCCTGTACCAAACGATACATCTGAACTCACAATAAATCTTCTAGCATACAGCCAGTCTTTGTCTATCTTTCCAGCTTCGTTGATATTGTTAAACCAGCAACTCAACTCTCCATTCTCATTTTCCTGTATAACGCTATCCTTGATAACACCCTGATATAGTGGTAACATTCCCTCAAGCATGATTTTCTTTTCAATCACTGCCTTTGAGAAGAACAACTGATCTGAACCACTTGCATCCATATCAAGCTCTTGAGCAACCATTTTATCGTCTGCCATCTTAGAAGCTGCTGTATCATACCAAGGAGACCTTTTCTTTCCATCTAGTATCCAAGGATAGTCTTGGGGGAACTTAACCTTTTTTGACCCCCTTACGCCTCTCCTAAGTACGGTTACTACTGCACTGTAGCTTGTATCTAAGATTTTAAGAACATAATCACCATTAATATCCATCTTTGACGTGTACAAGCCCTTGTTCTTTTCCTCGTGCAAGCTCCAATGCCACTGATAAAGAAATGCAGCAGTCTTACACTTGATGTTAAATTGTGTTAGTGGACCTTTGTGAGTTGATACAAAATATCTAATGTATGCGGTCTCACCGGTAGCACCATCACCTCTAACTGCATCATTGTCGTTAATCGCCGCCCATTCATCACCAATAAACACATCCAGTCTTGGCCCTCTAAAGAAATCTTTGTTAGTTGATTCACCGTTGATAGTCGATTTTGTTTCGTCATTCACAAAGGCTAAAACCACTCTTGTAACTTTTGATGGCTTCATCCACCCTGGAATGTTGTCGTGCAGATAATCAAGTTTTTCAAACAAACTTCCGGCAGCTCCATCAACCAACGGTTCCTTTCTCGAAACAACTCCAGCTCTAAATGGCGATTCCTTTGGTAGCAACAACCAAGGAGCATATATCAAAGTCATCATACATACTGATGCTCCCATATCTCTAGTCTTTTCAATCGTTGCATCACCTGGATCCACCTTTGATAATATCCTATTCCATTCATTTTTAAAAAATTCATCTTGGTAGTCATAAACAATGAACGGCATTCTGGTAACAACACTTCTAGGATTTTCGGCCCAAGCAAAAGTGTTTGTGAAAAATAGATAATCCTCTCTGATGATTTTTTGTATGAAAGCTCTGAACCTTAATTCTTTACCGCATTTCTCAAGTATCATTTTACGAAAGATTAAATTTGCAAATAAAGTTTTAGGAACATACTGGTCATATTTAAACTCCATCATCTATTTCCCTTAGTATTTTCTTTTCCTCCATTTTCGCAACCTTGTTCATTTCAACAAGAACATCTATCAAATCACAAATGTCTTTTCCATCAAAATTGTTTTCGTCCTCTTTTTGACCTTGGCCAATACTCTTGTTTACAAAGTTCTTCTTAAAATCCATGTAAAATGCTTGAGATTCTCTGCAATCAACATAATACTTTAAGGCTATGGCATCCGGTGCTTTCTTCAAATCAACAGCAGTGTGCCTAAACATCAAACTCTCTAAAACCCACCTAGAGATTTCCTCTGGAGTAGCCTTCTTTCCTCGTAAAAACTCAAGTACTTCTGGAGGCACTACAATCTTTTTTACGCTCTTACTCTCTGGCCCTTTGCATTTTGCAACATAAGATGACAGTAAAGTTTCGATATCCTTTGCAGATGCTTCATCGGTTCTCATGTCTGCTCGTTCATCACAAAAATCCTGCCACAAACCATGCTCTTTCAAAAGCTTCTTTGTCTCAACAGATGTCACTGCCATTCTGCATTTCTCCTCGTTTTACGACCATGATTTAGATGCTTGAAGAAAACTTGACTGATAATTCAAACGTCTTTTGCTAAGTCTATTCAAGTTTTTGATTAGTTCTCTCTCTATTTCTTCGTATTTTCTAATTCCGCAATCTGGTTCATATATTATTGTTTCACTCATAACTTCGTAAGTTCCTCCTCAATTTCAATCTTGCGAACTGTCAATGCTTTAAAAATGCAATTAGTTAAAGTATCATGCTTAGAAAAATTGATAGTACTAGATCCAAAATCAAAAGAAATACTTTTAAAGTCTTCTTTAAAACCAAACAAAACTTTTATTTTGTTCCAATCTTCAAGCAAATAATCAACCTTTTCAATGTTTTCCAAGTTCATTCAATCCTTTCCAAGTTCATTCAATCCTTCGTTTAAAAACTCTGCCCCTCTCACGATTTGAGGTCTAGGGCAGAGAACGTAACTATAACTAACCAACTAACGGTATAACCTAGTAAATCAATTCGTAGCTGAAGAATATTCGTAGCCTTCTGGAGCCTTTGGTTTTTCCCCTTTTTCCTCGCTGCTGCTAGCTTCTTATCCTGAGCTTTCCCTGCCAGACGTAAAGTGTTACTTCTTTTTCTTCAATTTGTCAGCTTTAAGTTTACGTCTTGCCTTTATACGTATTTGGCTTGCTGCATCAATTTGCTTTGGAGTGTTTTGCACACCAGCATTAGTAAATGAACCACTTCTGTTTGTATTACTACTTTTTGCCTTACTACTTTTTGCCTTACTACTTTTTGCCTTTTTTTTTGTCACTCCAAGAGTTTTCATTTTCTGTTTGTGTTACCCATAATAATTTTCTTCTTTGTTTTAAGTTTTCTACATAGTTTCGTTTAAGACATTCATACATATACCAAAATTTGACAAAAAAAGCAAGAACTATTTTCGATTATTCTCATTTTTCTTCACTTTTTGGTATATTTTATGCTATTCATCGTTTTTGCCAACATAAATCTCATCAAATTGAGCATAAGAATTAAAATAAAAAGTTAGATTATGCTGTTCTTGATTGCCTTTATCAATTTGTCTAGTCTGTCATATTCTTTTGCGGCGACAACTTGGTTTTTTCCTTCTCTAAATGCGACATCAAAATACTTTACTCGAGTATATTTATTATTATCTGCGGGTGATAATTTAATATCATTAATATCTACAGTGTGAAGAGTACCATTAATAGTTGCTACTGTTATCTTGTTCATAGTTATTTCCAATATTTATTGTTTCTTTCAAAAGTTTCTTGTCTGATAATATAATTGTTATTTCATCACCAACTTTATAGTTGTTTAAAATATCGTCCTCTTGACTAACATCAAGTTCGATTGTAAGAGAACGATTTGAGCCGTTTTCATCGATAACTATATATTTGTCGTTGCAGATAGTTTCTACGGACTGCACAATCCCTTTGATTTCTGTTTTCATCTTCTGTCTCCATCAAGCCATTTTATGTATTTACTTTGTTGCTTACACATTCTAATATGTTCGACAAAGTTATAACTTGACGGAACTATCCTATTGCAATAACAACATTGTCTGTATTTTAGTTTCACATTTGTTTTCATTCAATCCCTCTTTGTTTGTATTCGTGATAAAGAGCACCTGTTACACATAGTTCATCATTCAGGTGTTCACGGTCTTGTTTATCAATTGGCAGTCCAAGATAGTTGTCCATACCAATCTTATTATTCAAATATCCCAGATGTAAACCTGATACGAAAATACGGTCTTTCAATTGTTCATCTGTCATGTCTGTAATTTTGCTCATTTCATTTTCCTTTCGTCATAGTCACGTTTTCCTGCACAAGAAACGCGGGGGGCTCTGGGTTAAGAGAAGAGCACCGTTAATTCAAATTCTCCAGTAATAATCAAGTTTTTCGTAGAACGATGCTGGGAACCTTACAAAATACATTCCAGCAACTTTCATGTTATTTTCTTTAAACTCTTCCGACGATGTTTTATAGCCTACTATCATACCATCAACCAGAACATATTCAATCATTCCTCGTTTAAGTAAATATTTTACAAGATTTACATCGTCATCAGGCTTCCCAATATATTTGCACCAATCAAACGGTGTATATGAATCCTTTTTCTTTGGAGTCTTTTGGCGACTTTTTCTTTTCCAAAGCTCAAGTTTAACAATTCTTAATGTTAGCTTCTCAACTAATTCCTTCAATTCTTCAATCTCGTTCATAACGTTTACTCCAAAAAAAAAGCCATACAGTCTTAGCACAATCTTTACCTTTCGACAAAGACTCTCAAAACATGCTAAAACTGTACGGCTTCATTTAATTTGAATCATACTTGTTTTGAGACAGTACTTTCATTTGAAAACAAGCATATCAAAATCACTGAAAAAAGTCAAGCACTTTTTTAATTATTTTTTTATTTTTGTTCCTTTGATTATATTTTTACGAACTTTTTCCTTAAAATCAGGGCACGGGGTCGGCAAATGTTTCCAGTAGTCGGCATTTTCGTAAGCTTGCCGGTCGGTTGTCCGATTCCGTGAACCCTTGCTCATTTCATTTTCCTTTCGTCATAGTCATTTTTCCCTGCACCGAGAAACGCGGGGGGCTCTGGGTTAAGAGAAGAGCACCGTTAATTAAAGTATTATTAATCTGCCTTTTATAAGCTTTGCATTAATTGCTGCATTAATACAAAAAGTATCATAGTTTGAATAGGACACCAAACAACTTGGAGCATTTGCACATCCACCTTGAGTTCCATCAACATGATAGAATTTCAATCTGCCCTTAAAAAAGAAAACTGCATCTGCTTTTTCCCAGATTTGAGCATGAAAACCTTTTGTTTCAGTTCTAGCAAATATCAATGCTATTCCTTTGCGATGTTCAGCAAGTTTTTCTATCCACTCAAATGTTTGTCTGCCGTAAGGAGGGTTTAACCAAACTCTGGTATTACTCCAATCTTTATTCAATCCATCATCCTTGATTGTGTAATGTTTTGTCGCTGTCGACCATGGTCTGACAATCGGCGCACATGGATCCAAATCAAATGGTCCGATTGCTTCAATGATGTATGGAGGTGTAAGCCACTCATCTTTGTTTTCTGTGTTTGTGTTAAAATCATTCATAATCAAGTCCTTCGTAGAACGATGCGGGGAACCTTGCATAATACTTTCCGGCAATCATTATGTTATTTCCTTCAAATTCTTTCAACGTTGTTTTATAGCCAATACAGAGACAAGCTCTCATAATCTTTTCAATGATTCCTTGTTCAATCAAAAAATCCATAAGCTTATCTTCACTACTAGAATTGTTAATATGCAGACACCAGTCTTTAGGCGTGAACAAAACTTTCTTCTTGTGAGACCTGCTGTTATTCTTTTTCCAGCGTTCAAGTCTAACGAGTCTTATTTCTTTCAGATAATTCTCATGTTCTAATTCTTTGATTCTAGATTCTAACTTTGCCACACTTGTTTCCATCGTGTCCAACCTCTTCATGTCATCAATTATACTCATAATTATTACTCCTTGTGTTTATATTCTAAGTCATTGGCCATGCATAACTGCCTTGCGAAATACACCTCTTCACCACACTTCTCGATAAGATTGTTTTCGATGATTTCTTTTGAATACTTATCCCTCTGTTTTTTGTACTTAGCTTCATAAGTATTTGGATATCTATTTCTAGCATTTTGACAATTCAAAATAATTCTCAAAAACCTTTTGTCCATTTTTTCTTCTACACTTGTCATTCTTTTGCGACTTTCTTTTTAAAGTAATTTTCAATTTCCACATTAAGTTCTTTTACGCTTGATGAACATGTTGTTCTTTTTATTTTTTGCCATTCTTGTGAAGTCAAATTCATACTCTCGATTAATTCTTCTAAAGGAACTCCTTTCGTTGCCATAGCGTAACCATAAAGCTGATTGTCTGCAAGATTTCTCATGTATACTGTTTGAGGTACCGTCATTTTGTTACTCCAAAAAAAAACCTCCAGAAAACGATGTCAACCAGAAATCTCTTTCCAGCTCTCACATAACATCATTTTCTGAAGGCTTCATTAATTATCAAGAATGTGAGTTCTCGCTTAATTTAAAACAAGCATATCAAAATCACTGAAAAAAGTCAAGCACTTTTTTAATTATTTTTTTATTTTTTTTATTCTTCAATTCTCTACTAAAAATTTTTCTACGTTTTGGTTTGGATTGTGTAAGCCTTAAATAAAAAAGCGTAGCGGTCACTTTTTATTTATGTCTCACAATACAAAACTATTCCCACACATTTATATCTCTCCTTAGAGAGGGGGTGTGCGTGTGGCGCCATACCGTCGCTATAATCCATTAACTACAAACACTTTGCAAACCCCCCAAAAACGTCTTTTTTCTCTATATTTCCACTTTTACACTTTATTTATTTACTCCATAAAACGCCTCCCACACAACTAGTGATTTCTCGTTGTTCCCACACACTACGAAAAAAGGGTGTGGCGCCATGAGTATCGACAATTCGGTAATTGTTAAGTTTTTGTAAATCTACCCTTTTGTCTTCACTCATAACCGCCCATTTTCACTGCCAAATTTTAGACCGATTTAACCCCAATATCAACTTTCTGAATATCTGATTCTTAACCTTTTTCTTGTAGATTCTTATCATTATTTTATCCATTGGCACGATTCTTGCTAGGGGCACTTTTGGGCAAAACTCAAGACTGGACACAGAGGTATTCAATATATGTATAAACGTAAATATAGGGTAGGGGGTGGATAAAAGATTTTGGCTTTATATATCTATGGATTGGATAAAAGATTTTGGCTTTATATATCTATGAATTTGGTGTGTTGGTGTGCTAGTGGGTGGGCCACCCGACTGGCTATTAGTTGTATGTGCCTTGTGTGCAGTGCCTTGGCTGTTTAGTGTGCCTTGTATTGTCGCGCTATTGTCACGCCTGGGTAGTCAAGAGGTGCATAATAACCAAATAATGATGTATCAATGCATGATCCCTTTCCCTAAACACGTACGCTTTTGATTTGGCCACACGTACGCATAGAAACACAGGGCTAAATGGTTGTTTTAATCTACCACACTAGAGTTATTAACAGGTTATTAACAGGTTATTAACAGGGGCTAAGTTGTTGTATGTCAAAGGATTATAAGATATTAAGCAAAAGTTATTAACAGGTTATTAACAGCCCGTAGAGTATTGTCAACCCATTTAAAACACTGGTTTACAATAGGATAGTAGCAACATAATCACATAACGACAAGATAATGATACTTTATCAGATATGACATTCTCAATTATCAGAAATGACAAGGATACGGCAAACATTTGGTAACATTGCGAAACATATCAGATTATTATGCTTTTGTAAAGAGCTTGATATAAACGACTTAATAAATAAATAAAAATAGTTTGGGTGTTTTGGGATAGTTGGCATGCACATTGCTACTATCTACACAGCAACGGCAATAGAGACCGAAGCACAACAGAAAAGGTTACAACATGAAAACTAAATTTATTAGTCACAAGGTAATAAAAGATGCTTTAAACGTTTGCGGCGGCATGTATTGTCTGAATGCACCGCACGCCCGCGGATACGGTTTCAATTATAATGCAAAGAATACAGAGGTTTATGATGGCATGTTTATCAATAATAACGTATGGGATGATGAGCAACGAGATTGTTACGATGGCTACATTGACTTCAAAACGAAAACATTGACTGACAACAAATCAAAAGAAATCATTAAAATAGCTTAACAACTCAATTCAGGTCATTAACTTAGTGGCCTGAGTCGAATTATTAACAACAATGGAGACGAGACGATGAACATTAAAGTACGCATAAGACAGGAAATTGAGATAGCGGAATACAAAATCACTACAGGTCACTTTAATAACTATGATCTTAGAGATGACATAGCAATGATGAAAGCAAACTTGAAGAGATTGGAAACAGAATGAACTTTAAACAAACAGAACAAGTTAAGAATGAAGTCACCGAATTAGTTAAAGGCAAGTCATTAGACGAAGCCTCAAAAGCAGTCTCAAATGCTAGCATATGGCCTGAGTCGAATTATTAACACAAAAAGAAAGCAAGACAATGATACACTATCCACCAGTCAACGGTTATCATAGACCAGTTACAAGAGATGATTTTGAGTTTTTGTGTGGTATGCTGAAAATTAATCCAAACATAGCACTTGAAAATATAAATGTAGTAGACGGTTTAAGACATAAAAACGGGTGGGACGCACTAGAGCAGATTTTAGAAAATGAATTTTAAACAACAACAACAAACAGAAAAGGCGGCGCAAAATGAAATGGATATTTGAAAAAGAAACAATGACAATAAGAACGGTACCTGAGAACTATTGGATTGCGTCACTTAACAGCTGGGACAATGCTTTAAACCATGAGGAAAACGGAGAAATAGCAGCGGCAGCACCTGAACTATTGGAAGCTATAAAAGGGCTTGCAAAATCTGCTCTTATACTTGCAGAAGACAAAGACCTTGACGCCGGCGCTCCTCTTTATGCGTGGGTCGAAGATGCTTATAATATAATAAACAAATTGGAGAAATAAAAATGAACACAAAAGAACTAATCAAAAGTGAACTAATTAAGCAAGGTGTAGATTTTGAAAAAGAATATTGCCAAATTTCTTTTGATAACAAATGTGTGCTGCACGATTACGCAACACAAATCAAATTCAAAAGAACGGCAAATTTAACTCAAGGCAACGCATTTTTTAACCACCTAAAAAATAAGGTAGAAAACAAACAAGAAAGAACAAAATGAATGTATATAAAAAATATTGTCCAAATGTCTTTTGTGCTGAATGTACAGAAGAACACGAAAAAGGCGAGATTATAACACTTGAAACAAAATACGGAAATGAACACGAGTGCGAAGTTTACAACTTGGTCGCATCAAGAAACGGCTTGTTTTATTATTCAATAATCAGGGCGGACGGCTACAACGTCCAGGAGAGAGCAAAGGCGAAAGCTGAAAAGTATAACACCTGGAAAGCATCAGCAGAAAATAAGAGCAATACAGCTTTTCAGGCTTCACACAGCGCAGTTGATGGTATTCCTTTTGGTCAACCTATATTAGTAGGACACCACAGCGAGAAGAAGCACAGGAGAGCAATAGAGCGCAGTCATAACGCAATGAACAAGAGCGTTGAAATGTCAGAGAAAGCAGAAGAACACGAGAGAAGGGCGGAATACTGGGAGAGCAAAGCCAATGATATAAATTTGTCAATGCCTGAAAGTATTGATTATTACGAGGTCCAAGTACAAATCAAGAAAAAAGCACATCTGTTTTATAAAGAAAATCCTGCAAAGCGGGAACATTCTTATAGTCTAACCTATGCAAAAAAGGAACTAAACGAAGCGACAAAGAAACACAAAGCAGCGATTAAACTCTGGGGATAATGACACCCGGCAAGGCTTGAACGGTCGAGCCTTGCAAGGTATTATTATTAACATTAACGGAAGGCGAAGCATGAGAAACAAGTACATAGAATTTACAATTAACTTTGTAAAGGTCGCAACGGTCACGGCAGCGGTAATATTATTAATCTTAAAATTAGACGGGAGCATTTGAAAATGAACATATCAACAAATACATGGAAAAAGCTAAACAAGCTAGCTAATATTCTAAACGGAGAAATTATAGCCGCGGATTTCAACGGCGAGAAATACGACATTGAATTACCCAACAAGCAAGAAATGGAGCAATACGAATGCAGAAAAGCTGACGGAAACGCAAGCATGTATACGTATAACATCTATATTGATTTTGACGGTCAATATGTTGATATATGGAATAAGCAACTTGTTTATATATCAGGTGTTAGCTGTAATGTTGTGACTGACAGCAAAATAAAAGCACTTGATAATATGATTGAAACAGCATCTAAAGATATTGAAAAATTTAGATCTATTTGGTGTTAATAACTAAACAATAAAAACAAACCGCCCCCTGAAAAGGGGGGTTTAAGGAAGTAAAAAATGTACTATTACGAAATAAGGGAAGAGTGCGAAAAAAGAGGTTTGGATATATCAGTTATGACAGATCACAAATTGGTTATGGCGTATATCCAGGACAACGACAAAAAAGTAATTGAATTACTGGACAAGGCGGTAAAATGACATTAAATGAACTAATTGACAGACAGGGCGGACTTGATCGAGTTAATCAAGTATGGAACCTTGACGGAGTAACAGAGATAAAAAAGCACCTTGCAAGTGCCGGAATAATCGAAAGTGGCAACGGTCAACTGATGCAAATTAAAACAAAAGAAGAAATCAACAGAGAGAAAGAAATAGCATGAAAGTATTAACAACAATATCGGCATCAAAAGTTAACAGCAAAAACGGAAGAGTCAAAACTGCTTGTTTGTTGCAGTCGCTAAAACATACAACTTTTGAACAGGACCAAGAATATTCAAAAAAATTGATTAAAGATGGTTTTTTTGATGTGAACATACTAAAACAGGAAGTAGAATAATTATGTTAAGTGCAAGTGATTTAGGAATAAGAGAAGGATTGATCCCAGCGTTTTGTTGTGACTGTGGATCTTTGGGTTTATAAAATAAAGGGGATGTTATGAAGGGTGCAAGAAAATATGCGTTGTTGTTTAAAACAGGTCAGTATGGAAAACTATATATTACATCAGGTAATCACGCTCGTGGTCGAACTTTTAGGATTCAAATATTAAAAGAAGGGGAAATTGCAAAACCTAACGGTGACGGAAACTGTTGTATTAACAACGGAGCTGTTATTGTTTATGGCGTTACTGGTGGCGTACGAGGTTGGACTGAAACTTACGGATGGTTGCATGAGGGTAAATGGCAAGAGGATTTCGAGAAACTTGTAACGGAAAAGAGAACAAAAATTAGTTTCGAAAACGAAAAATATATAAAACAAAGACTCGAAGAAGAAAAAGCGGAAGAAGATCACATAAACAAAACATTAATAGAATATTAAACCAAAGGAAATAAAATGAAGGAAACAACACCAGTAAATACAAAGGAACAAAATGAATAAAGAAATTGTAACTGATGAAATACTGCTGGAATTATTAAACATGTACCTGGAGTTTGAAAATGAAAATGTTTAAGAGAACGAGATATTGCAAAGAATGTGGCAAGAAATTAGTTCTTGTAGTTCTTAAACAATATTATTGTTACGAGTGTAATTCGTTCTTCGATTGGAAAGATACAATAGGGCGAAGATTTGCTAAAATTCTAAAAATGACTGGAAAGAGATAAATGAAATTGACAGAGAGACAAGAAAAGAGATTGAAGTGGTTTGAAGACAGAATGACTGAACTACTTAAAAAAGAAGAATCTGATTCTAACACGAAAGAAGGAAAACGAATTGTCGAACTTCACGACAACTTGGTTTGTGCTTACAATCAAGGACAAGACACCTGTGCGTCCTGTGGAGCGTTGTTTACACCCGACCCTATACTAGGAGGTGGTGAATGTGGTTTGTGCAGTAAGCACCCCTTAGCGTTCGTTCAGAGTGATTTGGTAAAAGGCAAAGTTTGCAAGACTGGAAAACTGGAATTGAGAGGTGGCGGTGGTTCTGTAATCTCTGGTTCTGACGAACAGGGAACGATGATAAGGAGTAAATACAACAGACAAACTGGCTACGATGACTTCGTTAGTGGATGCAATTGTTTTCCACCAGTAGCGCAGCCGTTAAAAAGAAAGTGAGAAGCGATATGAGTGTTATAGAAATAAATGTATTAACAGCATTATCTGTTATAACTATGGGGCTTTTTGTTTTAACTGTTATTCTACTTGTTTACTATAAAATACTGGACAGGCAGATACAAAAATATGAGACAGAAAAAGAAAAGTGAAAAATGAATACAAAAGAGATAATTCAAAAGTTTTCAGACAGAGTCTTGCATGAAATAGAAAAGAATAACAAAACGATTCGATCAACTCACATAAAACAGGTTGCTGTCAAATATCACGGGATTAACTTAGGGATACTCAAGGCTATAGAATTGTTTCCCTATGAAGATTTGGAAGATGATTGCCCTTTAAACAAAGGCTATGTAATCGTAGAAAAAGAAAAGTAACAAATAGTTACAAATAGTTGTTGACAAAAAAGAGAGGATGTAGTAAGGTGTTGGCAATCTTAAACAGAAAAGGAAATAAAAATGACAGAAGAAATGGAGACGCAAGGACTTACGAAGAGAGTTCATGCAAGTTTTTCGGATGAAGAATATGCAATGATAATAGAGATGGGAAGTCGTGAAATTATGAAACCAGCACCATTTGTTAGAAAATGTGTTATCTGGTACTGCAATTATAGAGAAATTGAACAACAAATGAAACATAAATAAAGGATAAAAATGAATGAATTAACGATACAACTAATGACAATATCAATAGTATTGTTTGTATTTTTTGTCTGTACTACATGTATGGCAGTTATGAACTGGAATATAGTAGGAAGAAGGAACAGACTGGTTTCTGATTTGAGAAAACGAATATACGAAGTGAATAAAGAAAAAGATGACATCTTTGAGCATTGCAAAAGGTCAGAAGAATTGACACTAGCTTACGAAAATAAGTATTTCATGGTTGCCGACTTAAATGATGATTTAAAAAACGAGATAACAGGTTTGAAAACCCTCATAGCTTGCAGGGCTGAAGAGTTGGAGAAGCCACAAGTTGTTAAGTCTAAGTTGTCAAAGGCTGAACTTGAAAAGATGACAACAGCAATAAATAAATTGATATTGCTTGTTAGATCGATGCCTATGACTACTGATATAGAAACTGAATTATTTGAGATATACGACCGATACATAGGTGATTTAAAGGATGTTCAGGAGTCTCTGCTTATCTGGGAGAATGACGAATTTTATCTACTGCCTATCAAGACTATGGGTGATTTGGTTGATACTATTGATACAATTATAAAAAAGGTTGACGCTGATGCACCTAAGTTCACAAAAGTTTTAGAAGTCGCAAGAGCCAAGATAGTTCTTGCTCTGGATAACAAACCTCAAAATAAGGAGTAACAATGAACAATATCAAAGATATGTCAACAGCAGGGTTGAAATCGTTGAAACAAGAAATTAAAGACGAACAAGCAAGACGAAAAGCTAAAGAAAAGGCTACAATTAAAAATATAAAAGTATTTACTAGTAGAGACTTAACGCCTTTGTCATATGGAAGGGCTCATAAATATGTAAGAAAAAACAGATTCTTTTATTCAACCACACAAGCTAGAAGGGGTAATAGTTGTTCTGTTTACAACAAAAACACAAAGCAATGGGTAAGGTATTCAGAATGGATAAGCGAAAGTTTTGAGGAAGCAACGTGTAACTGGGAAGATGCTATATTAGTGTATGAAACAGACGATGATAAGGTGCAGATAAAATGAGAATAAGTATAACAAGATATAATAATATGAGAGAAGATGGAACATTCGCAAATCAAGGAGGTGAAGTTTGTATCGACAGAGGTATTGACTCTGGATACCCTTGCCCTTGTGGATGTTCACCTAAACACTGGTTATCGATCAGTACTGGAATGGATACTTTCGGAGAAATGGAAATAATTTCTATCACAGGTGAAGCTAAGGAAATAGAAGACGTTAAAAGAATCATTGAGGAAGCGACAAGAGAATAATAATGTAAGGATAAAATAACGAACCAAGAAGGAGAGACTACATGAGAAAATAACGGTTAGTAATATTTGAGTTCATATAGTGGTTGTCTGCGGGAACACGGTCGCAGATAACCACTTTTCAGAAAGATAAAACGTAAGGAAACACTATGACAGATAAAGAAACAGCTAGAGACAAGATGACGGAATGCTACGATTGTAAGCATAAAAGAGACGTTCCAGGGAATCGCCATATCAGATGTGCAAACCCTGACCCAAATATGCAAGGGCATCAATATGGAATACATCACGGATGGTTTTGCTATCCTAGATTATTCGATCCAGTTTGGAAAGAGGTTGAATGTGCGAACTTTGAAGAGGATATACTAATATTGACAGAAAGCACTCTAAGCTCTGCTGACCAGAACATTTTGATTGAAGAGTTAAAAGAGGCAAAAAAAGAGTTTGTTCAAAAAAGGGCTAAAGAATCACTTGAGGAAGAAGAGCTACTTTGGGGTTCAAAAAAGAAAGCACTTAAAACAAACAAGGTAGTGATCCCTGATGTTGTCTTTGACCAGATAACGGAAGCAATGGACGAAGCTGACGCACACAATGAAATGATTCACGAACACGAAGCCGAACAACTTGAACTGGAAGTTGGAAAGGAATCGAAATGAACCTACTAGAAAAACTACTAAAGATCCGAAAAGAGGTTGAATATTTTCAAAAGACAGTAAGCGGTCAGCAAGGAATGTACGTTGATTCTGCTGTGTTGCTCAAGACCATTAGAGACAAGATGGATGAATTAAAGATATTATTAGTTCCAACTATCTTATCTGGGGCACAAGTGGAATGTATTGCTTTCCCCTCCAAAAGCAATCCTAATGCAAAAGCATTTGTGTTTGCTGGAGATATGGCATTTCAATGGATAAATGGAGAGGACTCAAAAGATACAGTAATTGTTCCTTGGTTCTTAACTGGCAAAAATGCACAAGATCCAGCGATGGCTTACGGTTCGGCTCTTACTTATACAGAACGATACTTCATACTAAAGTTCTTCCAGATTCCAACTGCTAAGGATGACCCAGATGCTTTTGAGGAAAAGACTAGGGAGAAGGAAAAAGCGGAGTTGTTGCCTAATACAGAATGGTGGAACAATGCTATCCTTGCAATTCAAGGCGGTGTTGATATAGCCGGCATCAAAAAGTCCGCGGTGCTCAGTGCAGAGAATGAGAAGTTGTTGCTTGCAGAGGCGAAAAATGTATCTTGACATACAACAAAACACCCCAGAGTGGCTGGATATGCGTTCTGGGAAAGTAACAGGTTCTGCCATCGCCAAGGTTATGGCTAATGGAACTGGTGCTTTTGGTGAACCTGCAAAGAAGCTTGCAATAAACATTGCCGTGGAACGCATCACTGGACAGCGAATAACGACGAATGATTATAAGAACACTCACATGGAACGAGGACACGAGGAAGAGCCTATCGCCAGAGAGCTTTACGAAGATAAGTATTTCGTTGAAGTCACCAACGGTGGGTTTTATAATAACGGCAGGATGGGTTGTAGCCCAGATGGCCTAGTTGGCGAAGATGGATTGATTGAGATTAAGTCAGTCATAGCAACAACTCATTATGCAAACGTTGAGAGAGGAACGATTGACCCAGCTTACAAATGGCAATGCTACTTTAATCTGAATGAGTCAGGGCGAGACTGGATTGATTTTGTTTCCTACTGTTCTTCTTATCCAGAGACAACAAACCTTTATGTGTTTCGGATATACAAAACAGATATAGCAGAAGAACTAGAAACAATGGAAAGGAGATTAGCGGATTTCGAGAAGTTGGTGGAAGAAAAGGCAAATAATATTAGTGGCAAAACGTCACAGAACAAACTGAACGGAGTAATATAATGAATAATCAAGGTTTCGGCTTTACGGTCGATGAAGATGCGGCATCAAAGATGGGAAAGAAGTTTCTCTATCCAGAGATGACAGTTGGACTGGTGATAGTTGGACATGACATAAAAGCAAACAAGGCTGAAAATGGACATTGGATTCGATTCCAGTTTCAAATCCTAGAGGGTCAGTTTCAAAACAAACAATACTCTCAATTGTATAACTATGATAATCCTAGTGATTTTTGTAGAGAAAAGGCAAATGAAGCGTTATCTGCAATGGCAGTAGCAATGGGAATGCCTAACGGAACGTCTCCATCGGCTGAACAAATGTATAATATTCCTTTTACTGGAGAGATAGGCATTGATGGAGATAACAATGAGATAAAGAGCTATGCACCGTCAACGCTTCAAGCTCCTGCACCTCAACCGCAGTTTGCACCTCAACAACAGCAGACGGCTCAAGGTTTCGCACCTCAACAGCAACAAGCACAGCCAGTACAACAGTTTGGAGCAAGTGCGTTGCCACAGCAACCAACTCAACAGCAATTTGTTCCTCAAGGTGGGTTTGCACCAGATGACAGCGTGCCTTTTTAACCAACAACACTAACCGCCCCAGAAATGGGGCTTACTTTAGGAGTATTATGATATATTCACCAGCATTGAGAAAAGCACACATGGACAGAGAGCTTGACGAGCACACAAGAGAGCAAGAATGGGAGGATGAAGAGCAAGAATGGGAGGATGAAGAGCCAGAAGAAAAAATAGATGTTTTAGAATTTATACACGATATGCAATCTATTTTCGGGAAATATGAACGTGCAATTGAAGCAAGGAAGAAAGAGGTTGAAAGAAAATGTCGAAACTCGTAATAATCCAAGACACCCGTGAGCAACAACCTTTAACTTTCAAAGATGTTGAAGTGGTAATCTCTGGTTTAAAGACTGGAGATTATTCTATCCAAGGGTTTGAGGATAAGTTTTGCGTTGAACACAAGACCATTAAAGACTTGATTGGAACCTGCGACCATAACACAGCTAAGGGAAAGAAACAGAGCAATTATGACCGATTCAAGAATGAACTAGGTCGAATGAAAGAATGCTTTGATTTCTATGCAATCGTGATTTCTGGTGGTGCTGAAGAGATGCTTCCTGCATGTTACAAGATTGCTGCAATGCAATCAAAAGCTGGATATAAAAGGATTGTTGCTCCAATTGCAAGGTTTAATGGAGTTATTGGTTCGCTTAAAGGATTGAGAGTTGATTATAACTGCCATTTCTATTTCAAAGGAACAAAGGAACTGGCTGCGGAATGGATTGTAGAACAAGCAGAGTATTTTTTAAGGCATCAAGGAAAGGAAGGAACATGAATACTAAACGTTTAAATGGATATTATATAGTGTATGGATGGAAAACCCTAGTCGAAAAGAGTATTAAAAATGAATGCAAGGGCAGAACTATAAGATTACATTTTGATGATGGAGGCTTTTTTACATCTTTCATGGACGATCATATATGGGATAAAAAGAGAATTATTAATATTAAAGACGGTTTATGGAGAAAGGACTGCATAAACAGAACCTTTAGAGTCACACATTGTATGATTGAAAAAGAAGTTAGTAAAGAAGAAGCTATTGCAAGTTGGGAACAAACAGTTCGTAATATTGATTGGCTTTTGTAAAAAGACAGGAAACAAATGATTAAGTTAACAAAACAAATGAAAAACGAATTGTTTGAATTTAAAGAGTGTCCACCACCGCCACCGAACTCGTTTTGTAGAACTTGTAAGCACCGACAACGTTGGAAATGCGGAGGTTCCATAATTCAATATTGCGGTGTATGCAAATCAAACAGAACAGACAACGGACTATTAAAAATAAAGTGCAAAACTCCTGCGTGTTTTTTGTATGAAGAGGAAAAATAAATGAGAACTAAATTCATTCAAACCGAAGAAGAGTACAACAAGGTTGTAAAAAGAATCAAGTATTTGATTGCCTTACCTATTTTAGACAGACACGACTACGAAGAATATCACTCATTAACATGGTGGGCTGAACAGTACGAGGATATGCACAGAGAAGACCCAATGGCAGACCCGTTGTATGAAAGCGTTTAAGAAACATATTAACGGAAAGAAAAACAATGACTACCAACTCAACTTTAAGGACTAACCATGCAAAAGATTGATACACAAGAAGATTATGACGAAGCTATCGAATGGTTTAAATCCTTTGGTGTAAAAGAAGAAGGTATCTACATGGAGAATGACGAGTTTCATGCTCTGGTTGACAACACTTCAAAACTAATGAGAGAATATGAGGAAAAGAACAAAATAGAAAAACAAAAAACCCACTTTCCTTTTACTTCATATTCTTCAGCACCAACAGAATGCCCTATACTTAATTTGAGGAATATTAAAGAGACAGAAGAAGTAATGTTGAGCACAAAAGATGTGAACGACAATTTGCCTGAAATCGTCAATCTTGCAACTTCTTTTGCAATCATGCCACCTTTATCTCCAGTACTTATAGATGGAATTTTGAGAAAAGGTCATAAGATGCAAGTGGCTGGACCAAGTAAAGCAGGAAAATCATTTGACTTATTAGAATTGTTGGCTGCGATTTCATCTGGTGCAACGTGGCATGGCTTTCAATGCGTAAAAGGTAAGGTTCTTTATGTCAACCTGGAAATAGACGAACCATCATGTATTCATAGATTGAAAGACATTGAGGATGTAATTGGGAAAGGTAAGATGAACCCTAGGAATATTGATTTATGGCATCTTCGGGGAGGTGGAGACCAAGTGATTATGAACTTGCTTGCTCCAAAACTTATAAAAAGGGCAATGAGTAAGAACTATTCTGCTATAATTATCGACCCTATTTACAAAGTCATTACTGGTGATGAAAACAATGCTCAACAGATGGGTAAGTTCTTCAATATATTTGACGCAATTTGCAGAGACTTGGGAACATCAATAATCTATTGCCATCATCATTCTAAGGGAGAACAAGGGCAGAAAAAGTCAATGGACAGATCCAGTGGTTCTGGAGTATTTGCTCGTGACCCTGACGCAGTCATTGATTATATCGAATTGATAATTACTGATGAGAAGAGAGCAGAGATATTAAATATAAAGGAACGAGAAGCATTTACGGCATTACTCGACAAGGAAGTTTCAGAATGGGATAAAGGCGTTGATACAGAGGAATTAGTTACTGGCGATGACTTCTTGTCTTTCATTCAAACGAACTATAAAGAACTTGGCAATCAAGCTAGAAAGAAAAGAGTTGAAATTATTGAAAAAGTTAGCTTTATTTCTGGATGGAGAATGTCTGGAGATATTAGAGAATTTAAACCGATTGGCTCAAAACGATTCTTCTTTGAGCATCCGGTTCATATTGATGATATTGACGGACTTCTGGCTGATGCAAAAGCCGAAGGTGAAGAGCCGTTCCGCAGAGGAAACAAGAATAGCAAAGAAGATAGACAAAAAGATTTTGCCAAACAACAACAAGAGATACTTGATACTTATGATGTTTTGTCAAAAAACAAGAGTGCAGTAACTGTGGCAAACTTGGCAGAGGAACTCACATGGTCAGAATCAACAATACGTAATAAACTAAAACAATCAAAGGAACTGGGCTATGATCATGGCTTGGTTTTTAGGAAGGACGATAAATAATGGAAACAATATCAAGCAAAGAAATCAAAGCTCGGAAAGAGCATAGATGTGACTTTTGCCATGGAACAATAAAGAAGAACGAAGTTTATCATAATTCATTTCATTGTGACTGCGGTGAATGTTGGACATGGAAGTCGCACCTGTCCTGCATGGAATTAACACGTTTGCTTGATATGGAGGATGACGGAGAAGGTATCACACATGATTGTTTCTACGGCAACATAAGCGGTTACTATTACGAAAACATGCCAGACGATGGGGAACTTATTACCTTAGCAAAAATGACTGAATATGCAGGAAACGAACTTATAACAAGGAAGCAAAGAAAGGACGTGAAGAATGATTCTAACAAGAGACAACATTAATGAAGTATATCTTGCTTTTGCCATTGCTTATGACAAATATAAAGATGATACTCCTACTGATTTAAACAAAAGAACGACAGAGTTTCCAAACAATAACGAAGTTTGGAGACGTGTAACTATATACGGTCAACCATTTCAGTCTTTTTTAAGAGACATACTTGATTATGGACTTGAATTTAATTTTGAATACAAAAACGAACAATTTACACCTACAATTGTCGAAGTAAGAAGAATAGCAAGAATTATTAAAGCAAAGAAAAAGGAGACACCATGTACAAACGTAACGGTATATACTGGCAGTCATTCACAGATGCTAACGGTGAACGGCAATTCATATCATCTGGATTGAAAGATGAAAAACAAGCAAAGGCTCAATTTGAATTAATCACTTTAGCACAAAGGGGAATCTTGAATAGACTAGAATTATTTTCAAAGCTAGATAAACTTATGGGTTGGAACAACAATTCTTATGTAATAAACGATACATGGGATTTGTATTTAAAAACTAGACCAGACACGAGTACCAAAGAACATAGTTCCAGAAAAGCAAGGATTGAAGCTCTCATGGATTACTTTCCTCGTCAAATGGAAATATCAGATATTCGACCACGGCAAGCACAAGAGTTTTGCGAGGTTTGTTTGAATATTGATACGACAAAAGCAAAGACCTATAATAATAAGGTTGGAATGATCACTTCTCTATTTGAACGCATTGCAGGACAAGCCGACCTCCTTGTCAATCCATTCGCCAAGGTATTGCCCTTGCCAGAAGTTGATAGTATCACTGGTAGAGACTTAAACGACCAAGAAATCACGGATTTACTAAGAATATGCTTGAATGCTGGAGAAGAACAATACGAAGCAACAATGATATCTCTGCATACTGGATTCAGAAAAGGTGATGTTTTGTCACTGAAAAAAGAGAACATTATTGATGATTTTCTGGTTAAGTTTTCCAACAAGACGAGGAAGCATAAAATAATCGCTTGTATTCCGATACATGATAATATTAGAGAGATACTGGATAAGGCTGTAAGCAAAGGAAACACGCTGTTATTTGAAGATGCATCACTTAGTAAGATATCTTACCCGTCCTTAATGAGATTGGCTAAAATACCACCTTTAGATTCGTATTTGAGCTTTCATCTTTTGAGACATACTTTTGCATCTCATTGTCAGCACTCTGGAATAGATGACGAAAGCATTGGCAGATGGGGTGCTTGGACGAAGAAATCAACTCAATCAATATATATGCACGATATTCCGCAAGAAGATAGGAATATTATAACAAAATTATACATACCACAGATTACTATGGTTGCGTAATTAACAAACAAACAAAGGAAACAGAATGAAAAAAGAAAGTCCATGGAAAACATATACAGTAAACATGCTAAAGAAAGATTTTGAATATAGAAAGTCGGATGAGCTATGCTGTCCTCTTGCTTATGGAGATTTGAAGAACAATTCATTGGAACAACTTAATTTCAAAGATTGTAAGTTTGTAAAAGTAATTGTTATAGATGATGACAACAAAGAACATATATTTCCAATTACTGGAATACTTGCCACTAATTCTATGTGGGATATATATATTATGTTTAATGTGAAAAACAAACTCACGCCATTCTTTATTGATCAAACAAAGTTTTATTCAGAAGTAAATAAAGATATCGAAAAGAGAAAAGTATTGGAACGATTCAAAGAAGCAAACGCATACGTTTCTAATAACAAAACAAAGGACGGTGACAAATGAACAACTCAATATCACTAGAAGTAAAAGCATCTAACGGTGCTGACATAACGGAAGTAACAAAAGCTATGACTGAATTATCAAACAAATTAGGAATTATAGTACAGTCAAGGTTTAACGGAGTCACTATTGCAACAGATGTCGGAGGAAATGCAGAAGCTTTAGCAAACTCATACTATGAACTCGCAGCTAATAGCCATTAATAGACACAGAGGCTCTATCCGTAGAGCCTTATTTCCTCGACCTTGACCTTCTGGACCGTGTTGCTCGACTTCTTGAACTGCCATTTGACATTCTATCCATCTTGTCAATGAAATCTGTATTACCTGCTAGTGCAGCTTGTGCCCTAAGAACCATTTGCTGTTTTAGAAAATCAACTTTATCCTTATCGTCATCAGCCTTCTTTATTTCAGATGATAGTCTTGACAATGCATTGTTTTGTTTATGCAAGAACATCAACGAATCAACCTGCACTTTTAACCTAGAATCTATTTCGTTACTATCACCATCCATATATGCAAGTGTTTGTTTGTCTATTTCTTTTTTAGAGTTTTTCAATTTGTGTCTAAAGCTTGTATATTTATCGTTATACTCTGCAACCGTTCTGACTGATTCAGACCTCCAACCAGTAGGCTTTCTAATAAATAATCTTCCGATAGCTGGAATGTCAGCCCTCACTTCACCAAACGCAAACTTGCCTTTTTGTATTCTATCAGAAACTTTTATGGCTTCATCAATCTGTCTAGCCACGCCACTTCTTACAATATACTGAATTTTAGTTGGTGAATAATTTATCCAGCTACCAATTGCTTTGTAAAAAGCAGGTGTTGTTGCTCTGTATTGTTCTGATGGTTCCAAATTTGATTGATAAGGAGAAACAATATGTGAATTAAAAAAGGAATCATAGTTTATATTAGCATTTCTTATTGCCTTTAATATCGGCGGTAACAGGGATGTTTCTATAGAGAGAGATTGTCCTGTTTGACTTAAAAGAGTCATAGCATATTTTTCTTTATCTCTAATAAATCGGTCATCTGAAAGAAATTCCCTTGTTGCTGTATAACCCATATTTACAAGCATTCCTTCTAGTCCATATCCAAAAGGAACTTTTAAACCAGCAAAGGTGAAATATCTTGCTTTTGTTTCAGTAGGTATTTCTTTTTCGTCATCATCATCTCCAAGTACTGCTTTCAATGCACCTATTGCTATTCCTGTTGACAACAATAATGCCAACCTTTTTCCTACTCTATTTCTAACAGCAGCGTCTGGACTTGTATAATCAAGCAATGATTCATATAGAATCTGCATATTAGCATTAGAAAACGGCAATGTTTGATAGACAGATGCAACAGCCGTCGAACCTGGTCTAGAACCAAATCGTCCAGTAACATCACTATATGCAGCTAAAGCGTCTTGAAGGGAACCACCAGTATCTAGTTTTGTAGCAGCGACTCCTTCTCTGGACATTGATTCAAAGAAAGCGTTTGATTGTCTGGAATGTACTGTATAATTGAAAATATCCACCAACTTAATAGGTACGTTTACTATATTAGCAAGATGTGTCATGTTTATAACGGCACGTAATACACCATGAACAGGCATCTTTGTATTATGCCATCCTTCAGCCAACATATTCACAAATTCCGATCGACCTAATTGATTAATCATTGATGACTCGGATTGATGTAAGGAATGCGACAACAGTTGTGCTGCATTCTTTAATTCTGGATGATTTAAATTCTTGAAATGTCCAATTTTATTAAATCCTTCAACTCCTGCTAAGCGTCCAACAACTCCACGAGCTAAAGCGTAATAAGGTATTGCCAAACGTCCTTCCTCACCTCTCGACATAACACGTTGCATATCACGCCATCCAGCGTTTAATATTCCGAATGCTGGACTTTCAGTAATAGGACGAGTAAAGTTTCGAGTAACAGCGGCAACCTCTGATAAAATCATTTTTACAACTGGATTAATATCGCTCTCCGTTGCATACATATCATACATTAAAGGATTAGTTGCCATATAATACTTAGATTTTCCATTTTTATATACAGTTATAACGTTGACATCATTAGGTTTTGATGCTCTAAATATTTGAGTTCTGCCTTCTATATTTATATCTTCAATATCTCCTTCAAAACCGTTTTCACTTAAATAATCGAAAATTATCTGTGTTTGTTCATCTGTAGAAAGAGTTGCTACTGGTTTTGTTTTAAGATTCAAAGGTATTAAAGTTTGTCTAGCAATTTCCTTTAATCTGTCTGGAAGAGAATCGTTATTCTGTATATCGTCAATAGCATTTAAAACTGATTTCTTTGCATTCTGTTCTGCATATAAAGATAACACATTTTTTGTTCTATCATACGCAGCTTCTGCAAGGTCAGCATATCCAGATGTGCTACCAAAAGCTTTCATAATTCCAGATGTTGCTTCACCTGTACTAGATGAACCAGATTGAGGTGCGAACGCTGGTTTTAAGTATACATAATGTTCGTAAGTATCTTTCATAACCTGTGCTTCTTCGGCAGTGAACTGTCCTGCCATTACTGCAATATCAAGAAGTGCATCGAAATATTCTTTATTAGCTTCTGCAAATTCATCAAAATTAGGAATAGTATCTCGTGCTTCGGCAACAATTGCTTCCAAATCTGCTGGAGTTATCCCATTATCCATACCTACATAAGCTAATCCTTTAGTATTCCATCTAGCTAAAGCTGCTTGAACCTCTGTTGCGATTTGTGCTTGTGCCCACTGTTTAGCAGGAACCATATCTTTAATATCATTGTATGACTTATCGGTTAAATATGCAGGAGAAGTTTCGCCTGGCTTAATTACTCTAACGCCATTTCTACCAACATTTCCTCCACTAAACACAAAATCAACTTCGTTTCTAACTCTGGATAATTCTGCATGAGATGAATGAACGTTTTTAGCTGCACCTTTCCTGAACCATGCAAGATTATTCTTGGCTGTAGGCTTTGACGTTTCATAAAACTTCATTCCTCTTTGTATATCTCTAATAAACATTTCGGAAGCATGTTCTCCACGTGCCATTTTTTGAAGAAGAAGATTGACTACTCCACGGATATTAGCTGGTGGCGTTTTACCTTGATCGAAAGTTTCAGAAAGGACTTTAGCTGTTGGTGTTCTTTTCACATGTTCGTTAAATGCTCGTGTAGCATCACGTAAAGCTGTTAGAGATTTAGGGTATGTGGTTTTAACTGCATTTTCAATAGATTCCCACCCTTTTAAGGAATCATAGTTTGTTATGAATTGTCTTGTCCATTCAGCAAATGCTTCTTGTATGTTTTGAGCGGAAGCTTGTGGTGCAAGTCCAGAGTCTAAAAATGAAGTAAGTGTTTGTTCAAGCGTTTTGTCTATAACTCCACGTCTATCCATTAATTCAAATAATCTATGTCCTGCTTCATGAAAATTTATTTGCGAACCTTTTTTCTTTGTAAATACTGTAGCAAATCCAGAACGATAATTTGCAGGGTATTTTTTTGATGTTTGACTTCTGCTTTGGATTAACAATACATCTAGTTTCTTATTAAGATAATCAACAATTGAACGAACACCTGTCTTTTTTCCAAGTGTATCAGTTTTTATTTTTTTAGCCAACGCCAATCCTTCTTTTGTTTCAGATGTTTGTGTTGTCCATTGAGCATTTGAACCTGGAGCAGAATTAGCACCAGTATTCGCACCTCTTAAAGTTGAACCAGTTGCTCTTTTAGGAGTTGCTTTGACGCTTGCATCAATCTGTCCAGTAATACTACCAATTTCATCTGACAAACCTTGAACAGTCTCCTGCTTATCAGTTTTCACACGAGTAGGAATATCCTTGCTTCTCTCCATCTGTTCCAACTTTTTAGATTCTAGGACTAGCTTTCTTTTCAGCCTAGTTCGTTTAGCTCTAAGGTTTTTGAGTTCGGCAGGGGTTAAAGTTTCAGCGACTTCTGCTTGCTCAACAGCATTCTCATTAGCATAAGCAATGGCTCCAGCCTTATCATTCTCAAAGGCTTTAAGCTCTCCAGTTTCAGTATTCCAAACAAGGATATCACCAGTATTCTTAGCACCCAAGGCAACTTGTTTCCAACCAGTTTTGGCAATAGGTGTTGCGTGGTCTTTTAAACCCTTTTGCTCGGCAAGACTTAAATCATCAAACTGCGTGAGCCTAGCGTATGGACTGGCTTTCTCGGCTTTCGGCTCCACCGCTTTTTCCACTGCATTTAACTCGTTGATTCTTTTACTTACAATAGAAATTGCTTCTTGAAGGTCTGTTGTGGACATCTCGTCTTCTTTTAGTTCAGCTAAATCAGGTTTGAAGGATTCATCTACAATATATTGCAAGTCTTGGGAATTGTTCCACATTCTTTCGGTTATTCCCTGAACAACGTTATCATCATTGGTAAATTCAGGGTCAAGATATTCATTGGTATGTCTTAACCACTTTTCGGAAGTTTCATCTACTGAACTATAAACAAATTCATAAGGTTCAAATATAGGTTGAGATTCTGTTGATTTTTTACGGACTTCAACATCTTTTGCCAAATCTTTATAATCAGCAAGAACGTTAGCAGGAAGTTTGTCACCTTTAAGTAATGCATCTTTTACTAAATCAAAATGGGCGTTTTTTACGTCACCAAGATGATCGGATTTTCTAGCACCAAAAATACTTTTATAATAAGTACTGTTATCCTGGTCTTGTTGCCATTTAGAGTATTTTTCTTCTATATATTCTTTTAACGTAGGTATTTTCTTGTTTGTTTTAATAGGCTCCACGGCCGTTTCAGCGACTTTGCTGGCAACCTTGGATTTTGGAGATGAAAGAGATTTGAAATAAGTTAATGCAGTTTTAGTCGCAACCTTACTACCCACCCATGAACCATCAGGCAGCTGGATACCTTCAACATCTTTTATATAGAATTGTTTATCAATAAGTTTTATTAGTTCATCTCTACGTTTATGAGCTTCTCCCTCAATACCTTGTTTTTTCTCGGCTAAGATATCATTAAGAAGTTTGTTGCTTCCTTTCTCATTCTTCAAATCATTTAATTTAGAAGGAGTGATATTTACGGAAACTTTTTCTGTTGCTATTTTGCCACCCCGATTATAAGCATCTTCTATAATTTCATGAGCAGTTTGTGTCTTGCCCCCATAATTGAATTGTCTTGATAACACTTTTTTTATTCTACCAGATTGCATTTTCGTTCTGCTATCATCTTCCACATAAGAATCAAATGTCTTTGTATCTATTGGTGTTGTTTCCTCTGTTTTTACTGTAGGTTTTTCCGTCTTTATCTTTGCTTTGTCTTTTAATACTGAAAGCTTATCTCTAACAATCTTCATTTTATTCCATGCGTCACCATAACCTTCATCAGTTCTGTTCATATCTACAACCTTATCCAGCAATGGTTCCAACTCTTTTTCTAACTTAGCAATTGTTTCTGTCTCTTTTTCACTTAAAACACCCTCCACAGCAGTTTTAGGAGCCGTTACAGGCTGTTTAGGTGCAGTTCTCTCTTCGCTTAAAATGGGTTCTGCGACTGGTTTAACGTCCTTAACCTGTGTTTTATCCTCTTTTGGGATAACTTCCTTTACAGGAGCGACTTCTTCGCCAAACTTAAACACTTCTTCGTTCTCAATCTGCTCAACTTCTTCTGGAGTGAATACGCTTTCCTGCTCTGGCACAGCTTCCGCTTCTTCTACAGGAGCCACAACAGTATCATCAGTTTGTGCATCACCTTGATAAGCTGGATTCTCTGGATTGAATTGCTCGTCCAGCTCTTCGTTTGACATTTGAGAAATATCTGGCTCTTGAACTTGTGCATCTTGTTCCTGTGCCAATCGAACTTGATTCATGACCTCTTCGCCATTTTCATTAAATACCGATTCGATATAAGCATCGATGTCATCAATCTGTCCAGCTTCTGGAAACTTAACTAAAGGAGAATCCCAATCATAACCGGGGTTTTCGTATGCTATCAAGAGCTTAATTAAATCTTTTTGATAACTAGCCACATCAGCATCTGTTTGAACATCAATTCCAAGGTCTTGCATTGCTTTAAGATTTGGATTCATTATTATTCTTTGAACTTGGTCTGGTTCAGCTTCCAGAAGTATCTCTTGCATTTGTCTCTGTGCAACTTTAGCCTTTGAAGCTTCTTGACCTAGCTTAGCGAAAAATTCTTGTTGTGTCTTAGGATTTTGTTTGCTTACATCGTCAACCATTTTAATAGTTTTATCAAAAGATAATCCAGTGACTTTAGAATATTCATTTGCTATTGACATTTTAGCAGATGTTCTAGCTTTCATCCCGGCAGCACCTCCACCAAAGAAGCCCATAAGTCCAGAACTTCTAGCTGTCTGATCCATAGTTTTCCAAAAATCTTTTAAGTTCATGTCACCATTTGCATTATGAACATAATGAATAGCTTCGGTAATTGTTTCCTCCCACATTTCCTGAAATGCACCTTTTCCTGCACCCTTGGCGACATGAGTTATCCCTTTTTTAAACAAAGTTTTTAATGCTTTATTCACGCTTTGACTACCTGCTTTACCAAAAATATCAAGCATTGCTCCTTCTGCTCCAGGCATTCCAACAAGAAAACTTAAAGCGGTCATACCACCTTCAATCAATCCAGCCTCAACACCATGAATTGAAGATTCTAAAACAGGTGCAGCAACTTGCATTTCACTTGTCAAAGGTGAAATATTAGTATATCGCTTGTCATAATAAGAAGATTGAGACTCTCTAAGAAACATACCAGCTATAATCGCTGCTTTTTGTCCAGTCAAAGAATCAGCAATCATAGGAACAACACTTCTAAAAGAATTACCAACAGCATCTATCCATGGATTATCTTTATTATATTCAGCCAATCCAACGCCTACATCGCCTTGCAAATCATGCACCCAGCGTCCTAAATGAGAATCTTCGCCAATCTTACCTATAGTTTGGTCGTACGCACCTAAAATAGGTTTAGCAACATCTAAAGCACCAATTCGAGCATTATACGATATTGTTTTAGCTGTTCTTTGAAGCAAATTGTCGTTTCCTTCTGGGTCAATTGATTCAACCATTGGTTGAACATTAAGTCGTTGCTGATAAGAAGCTTCATCTTGAGCATTGTTCTGCGCTTGAGTCTGGTCTATCTCATCCATTTGCCTTTTTCTGGAATTGTACTGCTCTTGGTGTTTCAGAAATTCATTAGCATCAGGTGTCGTCGTCATGCTTTCTTCTAATTCAGCCAGTTTAGCTTGGTCATGCGAACGAACTACAGTATCATATTGAGTATTTAAGTTTTTCTGTCTGGCTAAATAGTTGTCATCAATCACAGCATCTGGGTCTCGATTAACAACTATTTTTCTCAACTTATTTCTTTTTAAATCACCATATTTTTGAACATTTTTTGGGTCTTTAAACAAAGATGGATGCTTTTCAAAGATTTCTTTATCCGCAATGTTTTGCCTAACCGAAGCACCTGCTAAAGTTTCAAATTTATTATTCAAACGGTCTGTTCTTAAACTCATTTTTACCTCGTAGTTAATTCTTTTAACTGTTGTTTCAACTCTTCAAGCTCTCCAACATCTGTTGTTTTTGACATTTTCAATCTGATGGATTTTGCCTCTGATTCATTAGCTTTTTCAAGTGCAGTTTGCTCTACATTATCTGCTTTTTCTGTCCTTTTAGGATTATATGTCTCTTCGTACCATTTCTTCATGTACATTTCTTGTCTTTCTTTTCCTCTTAACTTATCTGCATATTTGTCATATTCTTTTTCTACTTTATTCCATTGAAGCGAACCTATTGTTTTATAAAAAGCGTTCCAATCTACTTTAGGTCTAGCCAATTTTGCAGGTTTCCCAGGAGAATGCTGACTTTTTTTCATGTCATCAATACGTTGCTGTTCTTTATCTACTTGTTCTTGAACCAATTGAGCTTTTATTTCATCATCGGTAAGAATTGTTTTTGCAGCTTCTTCTCCTGCTTCCTCCCATGTGTTCAAATAATTCCCATAATCATCTTTGAGGGCGAAAATAGTCTTTTGCAGAGCTAGTCGTTTTACGCTAGTTTCTCTTATGTTTGTTATTTTATCTGCAACTGCTTTTTCTTGAGTTACCTGTGCTTCTTTCGCTACAGCTGGATCAACAGGAGCAACAAACGGTTGTCCAGTTTCCCTAGACTTAATAAAGCGTTCAACATCTTCTCTTTGATAATACGGAGGAAAGTTTGCTTTTGTTTCTGTTATAAGTGTATTCTGTTCTGTCAAAGGTCTTTCATCAAAAGTGGGCTGTTTAGCTTGAATAGCTGCCGAAATATCATTTCCAACAGTTTCATCGAATGCTTCTGCATCTTGGTTGCTATAAGCCGCTTGCAATTCTCTTGCTTTTTGAGCAACAAGAGCTTGAGCTGGTGCTCGTTCTCCTGGAGCATAGTCTTTACTTGTGGCAATATTATCATATTCTTCTTTCAAAGAACCAAGTTGTGTGTGAAGTTTCTGTGCATATTCTGGAGCAATTTGTATCGGTTGATTTGGAGTATCACCAATAGCTGCAAAAGTATCTCTTAAACCATTTTCGCCAATATAAGGAGAGCCGTCTGGCTTAAGTGGAGTAACAAACTGTCCACTAATGGCTGGTTTATTATTAAAAGGTTGTTCTACTCCACCAACAAATACACCACTTGTTTGAGGTGCTTGAGGTAACGGTCCATACTTAGCAATATTCGCTGCATCTTGCGGATTAACCACTGGAGCATTATTGACAACGCCACCTTGTTGAACCTGCTGTTGTGGTTGTCCTTGATATGCTTGCTGTTGTGGTTGCTGTACACCATTATTAGTCAACCCCTGAACAGACTGCTGTGTCCTATCCCTGCCATTAAGACTTGTTGGCTGACCCATCGTGCTTCTGTTTCCACCCAAACGCTGTGGCTGACCTTGCTGTTGTGGCTGACCTTGCTGTTGTTGAGCTTGTTGCCTAGCATCAATCCGATTCTCATCTCTCTGCTGTGCATAATAATTATCTTTTTGTTGAGAATCCATTCCCAGCGTTGCTCGGTTGTCTTGCAAAGTATTATTTTTAGCATCTCTCTGATTTAGGTTAACTAGTTTTCCTGGCAAATCTCTTGTTGGCCCAGCCATGCCACTGCCAACATTGTTATCTTCCAATGTCGTAGGTTTTGCAAAACTATTATGAGCTGCGATGACCTTGTTCAAAGTATTACTTCCAGTTCCTCCAACAACCCTTGCCTCTTTTCTGCTTTGAGCCTTTTTTCTTGCTCTTGCCAAACCTGCTTGCCTCTTCGCTTCTATCTTTTTCTGATCTTTTGTCATGATTGTTTTCCTATTTATATTTTTCGTCAATCTCATCTGTTCTAATTGCAAAAATTCTAAAATCCTCGAATTCAAAGCCTACTCTATAAGAATACCTAGAAACAACTTCCGTATCTGCTACATATCTAGCATATTCTGCGTATATCTCTGGAGGACAAAAAAAAGCAGAATCACAGATAGTCTTTGAAGAGTTTGTACTAGTCCATGAATTATTTATTATATCTGTCTTACCTAAAAAAGAATAATAGTTAGAAGTTACATTCATATCCATAGCACTGAAAGCATTTGCACGTATACGTGAAAAATATATATCTGTTTTTGCAAAAACATCATAATTCATTTTGTAATAATAATAGTTTGTTCTGCTCGAATCCATATGATTTAAAAATGTTAAATTTGTAATTCCTGGGCTCATTGTTATTTTTACCCAATCAACTTCATTATTTGCATTCTTCGACGCTTCCATCACACAATATCTGCTGTTTCTTTGATAATAAGAAACCCCGGCATTAGTTGTTATGTTTGCAATGGCATCTGCTAGGTTACTTCCCTCCCCTACATATGTGAAACCATAATTATGTGTATCGTAATCTATACGTGTTGCTTCTATGCACTTTATTTCTTCAACAATATTACTAGCACGTGTAAGATAGTTGTTATAATATACTATAGAATCTGCCCTATCCAATCTTTGGTTTGCGAATAGAAGAGGCGAGTCCATTTCTGGATATATTACTTTTAATGTAATACCCTCTGTGGATGGTGAAATAGAATCTATTGTATGAAATTGAACAGGTAACTGATTCGTAATTCCGCTTGCAATAATTGTTATATTTGTGTGTATTTGACTTTGAAATTGTCTATCATATAAATTTAAAACTATACCGTTAATATCAAAAGATAGGTTTTGTGCAGATTCTGGATATACTAATAATAAAGGGTACTTATCTGTAATAAAAGTTTGGTCGAAATTTCTTAATTTTTGGCTACGAAGATATACATAAATCTTGTGGTTTCCTGAATACCAGAGAAGTCTAGCTCTTACTTTATCATCTATAATTAATGGATTAGCCATCCAAGGATAGTTTGTGCCACCTTCTGTAACAATCTCATCTGTGGAATACACCCAATCAAAAGAGGACACATCAACGCCTTCTGGAATGTTTTTTACATTATCAAAAGAATCTTCAAGAGAATTATTTATAATATATGATTTATCTATCACTTTATATCTATAATAACTTCTAGCAGAATTTCCTCCAATAACATAGTTATTAGTTAATAACATCGAATTATAAAGATTAATAAGGGTAAAATTAACCAGCGTGTTGTAGTTAAAAGCAGTTGAGTATTCACCATCAAACAAGTTGTCTCTCATATATCTGTCGAAAACCAAATCATTTTCATTTGTGTATTTTGTCTGATAGGTAGAAAAAGTATACCCGACCTCTTCTTGCGTTACGTATAGATTGTTAGTATCATCGCTACGAGTTAATAAAAAATATGGTATTGTTTCTGATTGCATATTTGGCATAAAGTAATAGTCAGAAAAAATCCAATATGTCTTTTTTGCAACATCCATGTAATAATCGTAATTAACACGCTGCGCCGAAACCGAACTAACTAAAAGTATAATATATATAAGAAGTACGGCAATCTCTTTCAACAAAAAATGCATATCCATATCCTTCCTCAGTTTCTGTTTTTTTCTTTATCATTTTATATAATTTGAAATTTAAAAGTAATGGATAGGAATCCTGTAATGTGTCAGAAGAAACAACAAAAGAAGCTACTACGGACAAAAAACTCTTCGTAAGGGTCAAATAAATAAAAAAAGTCGCTTCGCCATCCTCATCATAATCAACGACATCTTGCGTTGCATCTTCAAGATAAATAGTCTCATCTAGTTTTTCTATATCATAATTGAAAATATGTTTAATACTTCCGCCTCTAATTTTTATACTATTATATTTGCCTTCTAAAGATATAACATCAAAATCTCTTGGATACCCAGAAAAATAATCTTTTGTCACAACATAATTTAATTGAGTATCTTCTTCGAGACCAGCTTCACTGTCTGCTTGTGCAATAGCTGGAAGTTTTAATCTGTCTATCAAAATCTCATCTCCAACGGCATAATTGTTCCCGTCTCTTGCCTTTATACTTATCTGAACAGGTATTTCATAATAGTCTCCATAGTTAGCTTCATCGAGAATTTCACTTTGATATTGAGTAACTTTAATTATTGCCTTTATAAAAGCATTGTGTGTTGGAACTTCAGTAATAACAGCAGTCACTAACTGCGAGAAGTTTCTACTATCAAAATCTGCGTACTCACTTAAAATCCCTCTATTATGTAGTGGAAATCCTGTAGTCATTATTCAACTCCCTCGATGCTCGTAGCAGCTCCCAGTATTGCAGCTAAATCTGATAACTTGGGCATACTTGCCATATAAAGTTTGTAAGCATCTGCAATATATCCTTGCATTTGCGTATTAAGAGAGTTTTGATTCATAACGCCTTGAGCATCTAAACTAGCTTGTTGAATTGCCGCACTTGTTGTATTGTTAGCTGTAGCCACATTTGCACTTGTTGCATTGTTAGCTGTAGCCACACTTGCACTTGTTGCATTGTTAGCTGTAGCCACACTTGCACTTGTTGCATTGTTAGCTGTAGCCACACTTGCACTTGTATCAGCCCCATATTTAGAAGCACTAAGAGAGTTTTTGCTAGAAGCAATAGAAGAAGCATAGTTTCTTATACTACTGTTTTCAGACGTAAAAGCACTAGCCTTGGCCTGTGCGAGTTGAGATTTTATTTCTTTAACTCTAAGAGTCAACTCGTGCCCTTTCATTTCGTGGTCAGATTCAAATTGTGCCATACGAACTTCTACATCATATACTTTCAACAGAGAATCAATAGTCATTCCAGCAGTTTGTATTTCTTGAGAGCCAACAGTATTAAGATAGTTAGTATAAGCTTGAGAAAGTACATCTACTTCTTTCATAATATGAGGGATAATAGTTGATATTTCTTGTAAATCGTTACTTCTCATACTTTCAAGACCAGAAATCAAGTCAGCCCTAGCTTTTTCTTGACTGCCATACAAATCTTTTTCAAGATTAATCCTACGCTCAACAAGTTTATCACTAAGATTTGTAAGAGCCATTTGATGTTCTCTCTCAATTCCAGATGAAATCGGTCCCCATGTCAAACTATTATGAGTATGTTTATCAATCATTTCAGCTTCACGTTTAGAACGCTCGGTTGTAAATGCTAAATCAATAACGGCTTTTTCGCTAACTCCCCAATCATCTAGCTCATCACTTACTGTATCTTGATATGCAATAAAATCGTTTATAAACTCATCAAGTACATCCTGTATTTTCGGATTATAGTCTTCTCCAACGTCCTGCATCTCACCTTTATATTTATCAAGGAGTGTGTCAACTAAATCAGCTGCATATCTTATTTTTTCAGTAAAAGAAATACGAGCAAGATCTATTGCGTCTTCAGCAACAAGTAAAGCATTGTCGATATCTGACTGCGGTGAAGAAACATTTTCTATTGTTATTCCATATAGTCCTTCATCGATTTCAGGAAACCACCCAGCCGAAATAGGGGTAACATTAGTATTTTCAAGTGTTGCAGCCTCTCCCCCAGTTGCATTTGATGCAGTTCCTCCAGTTGCAGTTCCTCCAGTTGCAGTTCCTCCAGTTGCAGTTCCTCCAGTTACGGATGCTGAAACATCATCCAAACCAGCATCTAATGCTACTATTAACTCCATAATGCTGGCAGTTGTAGTCTCATCCTCAGTATCGTAATTGTCTTCAAACAACGAGTATAATGTAGAAAGTACCTCACCAAAATCCACATACTCTCGCTTTAGTACGTAATTAATAGGTACTGCCGCTGATGAATCAGTAGAAGAAGAAGGTATTCTTGAAGAAATTCTCCACCCGTTTGCAACCATTGCAGGAACAACGCTTTGCTCCCCTGGCTTTTCTTGTAAATCACAACTTAATTCTTCTGTCCAATCGGATATATCAGTCATTATCTTAATCTCCCTGTCATTGTTGACATTACTGTAAATCTTTCCATTTCAAATAATCCAGTACCTTGAAGCACCAGGCAGAACCATGAGCCTCTGCTCCTTGGTCGTTTAACTCTATTAAATTCAGCTGCGGTGGCGGCAAAACTACCTGTGCTACCTAAGAACGCCTTGGCAGTGGTTAGACAAGCACTAGCACTCTTGCCGGTAACAACTTCCATATTGCACGTTCCTCCACTTAACGCCCCCTGTAGTTCGTGTACGACACCCGTCCTAAAATTCTGTGCTATTGAGTAAGGACCAAAGATTACCGACCAATCAGTCTCGCATATCTCACCTTTAGAGAATTTCTTAGCTACTCCATCCTCATCTACGAATAGTAGAACACCATCATCGCTCCTAGTCCTCCTGATAGGTAGACTAGCTAATTCTATTTCATAAAATGCTTTACTACGAATATCCATCTGGCAAGAGAACGAAGCCGTGAATGCGTAAACCTTTTGCCTTAAATCATCAAAAGCAACTACACCATCTGTTTCTGCAAAGGCTCCCGGGATAGTATCTTCACTAACATTTTGCACTCTACCCTCTAATCCACAAGAACACAAGCCCTCTCTACTTAAAAAATAAACTTCTCCAACATCTGTAACATCAGCAGAGCCTTGTGAGAACGTACCAACATTATAACTCTTTAACTGGAGATTACTAGGGTCTACGGGATCTCCGACAAGCAACCACACACTACGAGCAGTGAATATCCAACAAGCACGATCGTTGAAAGGTATAACACAAGTGACTGTCCCTGAAACTCCCGGAGATTCATCGGTTTGAAGGGCGGTCGCTCTTGAAGCATCTTCAACAGTTGCTCCGATATCCCAATCATCATAATCATGAACACGACTGAAAAAAGTAAGGTTTTCATTTTTCAATATCTCCCTATCTCTATAATATTTATCTGGTTCAGTGATATCAATAACTGGCGTTTCCGTCACCGGCTCTGTATATGTCGCACAAATCGCTGCATCACCAATGGCAATAACAGCACTGCCTATCGCCCAAAACTCTGGGTCAGTAGGTGTAACATAGATATCATCCGAAGCACTCTCATACTTGTCTCTACTACCAAACGTAGCTGTGCCTCTGCGTATGCGTCCTTCCACGTTCTTAGCATGGAATACTGTATTTTTGACATCAGCACTCTCTGGACTTATCTTAGTGACTAGCCCCTCGTAAGGGTGACGTATCGTAAAGTTTCTATCTTCTGGCATATCGCCCTTTCTGTTTTAAAACAAGTCCTCCCCCTCGTCTAGGCTTTTGCTTTAATGCTTTCGCTTATTTATGCTTTAGTGCCCTATTGACGATTGGGGGGGAGAACCCTAAAATTCTTCCATCTCATCTTTATAATTCATCAGATACCACGCCCTCGAATCTTCGGACGGCATAACAAAGTCAACGGTCTCGAACGTCGGCTGTGCAGGTGTAGATTGCAAATTAAGATTAAAGCTTAACATCGTCATTATTATTAGTATCATCATCATAATTATCTCCAGTAATATTTTATACCGATTTCGTCCATGTGATTAGGGTCGGCAGGTCGTCCATTGTGCTCCAAAACAAAATGAGTTGCCTCGTGCTTGATGTAACCCTCCGACATTTTCATTGTCACAATGACATCCCCTTTAGTAAAAGCCCCCCAGTCTTTACGCATTTTGCTGTCAAAGTAAAACTTAGGCAATTTGGTGTCTTTCAATGATTTGTTCTCAACCAGCATTAATAACTTGCGTTGAGAGAACCAAACACTTGCTTGTCCATACTGCTCTGGATTAAATTCTATTTTGCCATCCCAAAAGGAACCGTTCTTTTTGCCACGTAGGAATAAG
>Ga0222628_1000068_pt1 | contig 50883 bp, 85 predicted proteins | sample AntAcemetageno95_FD_179860 | JGI IMG/M metagenome (GOLD analysis project Ga0222628, IMG submission 179860) | Saline water microbial communities from Ace Lake, Antarctica - #95 | ecosystem: Environmental > Aquatic > Non-marine Saline and Alkaline > Saline | place: Antarctica: Ace Lake | collected...
AAGGTAAATCACATAAAATCAAATCTACGCTTTTGTTAGGAATATCTTTCATTATTTCCAAGCAATCTCCTTGTCTTAAATCAATCTCCATAATCATTCATTCTCCTTTTCTTGCATAATTCATCTTTTGTCGTATTTTATCTCGCATTATTAATCACCTTAGCTTTCAAAATTCCTTCATCTTATTAAACTTTTTCAATAATTCCTTATCTCCTGTTTCCTTTATATAATCTTCAAGTCCTTCCGTTGCATTCTTTAATTCCACCTGTTCCTTTCTTTTGTTTAAAAAATACCAAATAAACATACAAGAAATCCAAAAAAATCCAATGAATTTATTCCCTGTAATTATCCACATAATTCCAAAAATAATCCATAAACATAGTGTAATCTTTTCCAGTTCTCTTTTAATATTCATTCATATCATTCTCCATATAATTCATCTTATCTTTAATTTTTCCCTTGTAAAATTATAAAGTTTAAATCATTTTCCAAATTCATATTACCACAAAACCAAGCAGTTGCAAACCAACTACTTTTTCCACCATTAGGGGTAATAAAATTAATCCTTGAATTTGGAATAATTAATTGTATTTTATTATTCTTAAATATATTTCCTCTAAACTTTCCTTCTAAAGTAGTTAAAGGTAATAAAAAAGCAAAAGGTTTCCCTAATTCAAATGCTCTTTTAATAAATTGTCCCTTTTTTGAATATGGGGGATTTGTTACTAAACAATCACATTTTTTTTCATGTTTAAAAAAATCTTCTCCTTTTCCAACTACTTTAAATCCTTTATTTTTTAAGTGTTTTGCTAAACTTCCTGAACCATAAGCACATTCCCAAATAACCCAATCCTTATTCATAAAAGGAATTAATGGATTTAAAGCATAAGCTGGGGTATAAATCTCATCAGTATGACCATTCATTAATAGTTTTGGCTTTTTAGTTTTCATTTTTTTGTTTCAACTCCTGCAAGTTCTTTTATTATTTTCATTGTCCCTTCCCAACGCCTATTAAAAATTTCCATATCTCTAATGAATTTATCAACGGTTATTAATTCGTTTTCATTTTCTCTATTTCTTCTGTGTTTTCTTTCTAATATTTCTTGTATATTATTTAAATCACTTTTGATGTCCATTAATTTTTCAGCACAAGACATATGAATCCAATAATATCCATTTTTAGGTTCACTATTTTCTGGACTTTCACACCAAACACACCAAGCTTTCATTTATTGTTCAACTCCTGCTAGTTCTTTTGCTAAACCAAGACGTCCTTCTAGGTAATCACATTCACTAATTTTTCCTTGCAAACCACATTCCTTGATTCTGTTTTTTATTTCTTTACACTTACGCAAAGCAAACTCTTCAAGGTCTTTCAAGTACACTGCTTCTTTATGGATAGGATTTCCCAGACAATCAGAATGGTCAACAAAACTTTTCCTAACCAAAAACTCTTTCCAAACACTCATTTTTTAGCCTCCGTGATTTTTTTTATTATAGAATCAATTCTCTTATTATGATACTCCATTTCTTTCAAAGTATCATCATCAAACTCATTATACTCTCGAATCTCAAATTTCAAACCAACCAAAAAACTTATATCACTCATTTTTTTTGTTCAACTCCTGCAAGTTCTTTTATTATTTTCATTGTTCCTTCAAGAGTTTCAACTTCAAACTCTTTATCTTGTTGCTCCGCTTGAATTACTATCGGTCTTTTCCTATACCATTTCATTGTTTCTCACTCTCTCTTTCCTTCTCACTTTTTATTCTATGAAGCACAGCATAAGATAAACATAAAGCTTCTATCTTATCCTTAATAGGCTGTAAAGTATCTGATTCGATTAACACTGTATTATCAAATCTCTTAGATTCTTCATTTGCTTTCTCGTAAAGGTCAAGCAGAACATAATAATGCTCTCTAAGAAGACTAATATTATTAATTGCTTTCTTTAACGCTTCAACATCAGCCTTACTCATTTATTTCTTCAACTCCTGCTAGTTTTTTAACATAAAACAACTGCACGTCTTCAATTCTACTTTTCGCTAATTCAAAATACTTTTCATCCAACTCAATCCCAATAAAACTTCTACCCAAATTATAACAAGCCACTCCAGTAGTCCCACTTCCTAAAAAGCTATCTAAAACCAAATCACCTTTATCAGAACTTGCTTTTATAATAGTTTCAATTAATTTAATTGGCTTTACAGTTTTGTGGTCATACAAAGTCATTTCATATTTGTTATTAAAATACCAAACATTAGGACAAATTTGTTTATCATATTTAAATGCTCTTTTGTCTTTTGGATTTCTTTCCAATCTAATATCTTCATGATTAAAAGTATACCTTAAACTTTTATATTCCTTTTTTAGTTCATAATAATCTCTTTTAAAGTAACCTGTCTTTTGTAAAATCTTTTCATATATTTCTTTAGATGGGAATACCCATTGCATTTCACTAAAATAGTGTTCTATAACACTCCTATTCCTACACCCCACTTTACTATAAAACTTTGAAAATTCTTCTGAAAAATATTTATTACATAAACCACTCTTGCTTCTTTCTTCTCTTAAATAATTTCTAACTGTGTTCAATTCAGTTGGAATACCCAAATCTTTTTCAATGCCTTTAACAAAAAACAATATGTGTTCAGTAAAATCAGCATAGCTACGTGTGGAATTTTGACATTTAGAACCTTTGTCCCAAATAATCCACGACATTAATTTAAATTTGTAATCATTAAATAGCACTTTAATATCCCCAATATAATTAAGATTTCCAAAAATGTATAATGACCCATTCTTTCTTAACACTCTATAATATTCATTTACCACTTTTCTAAGCCAAGAAGTATATTCTTTGATAGTCCCAAGATTATCCCAATCATCAATCCCAATATTATAAGGTGGGTCAGCGATAATCAAATCTACACTATTATCAGGGATGTCTTTCATTACTTCTAAACAATCTCCTTGAAACAAATTAACCTTCTTTGTTAAATCAATCATAACAATCCCTTCATCTTCAAAATCCTAAACATCCTCTTACCTACTTTTGTATGATTATTTATTTCCATTGCACAAACACTCCAACTCACAGGAACAAGTTGTGTTTCTATCATCACATTAGTAGCCACACACTTCTTATCAACATCTTTCATGAACGCCAGTTTCTTCCAAAACTTTGTCTCACCAACCCAATACTTCACTTTAATTCCTCCAACCTATTTTCTAAACTTTTTTTATAAGAATTTATCGCACAATAAAAGTTTGTGCTTGTCAAATCTTCTGCTCCAGCAATCAAACAAAGATGCTCTAACTCCTTAACAAAATCTTTCAGTTCCAAACGTCTTGTATTCATACAAGCAATCTCTAGAAAAGAATCCTTAACACAAACACTCATTTTGTTTTCACCTTGTCCTTTTTATAATAACAATCAACTAATTTTTCCCATTCCCTTGCATTCAATTTAACTTCTAAAAACCAAGCCCTATTATCATTACTATCTAACATATCTTTGACCATCCCCATCAAAACAGACAAATCAACTTCATTAACATCACTCATTTAGTTTTCACCTTCTCGCCTTTATTATATTCAGCCCAATCAAAACAAAAACGACACATATTATCAGAAAAAATCCTCATCTCATCACCACAAGCAATACATTTCATTTTGAAACCACCTTAATACTCTTAACATCATCCAAACAAACAACATTTTTTTCCAACAAAGGTTTTACTTGAACCCACAAATCCCTATAAATTAATTCCTTTGACAATTGGTTACAATCAACCAAATTATATTTGTTCACTTTGTTTCACCTATATAAACTTTAGATTCAAACCAAGCCTTTCTTCTAACAGCTTCTTCCGCAAGGTCAGTTCTCCCAATAAATAATTTCCAATTCATTTTTGCCCACCCACCAAAAAAACCAAATTAGGGTCAGAAAACTCCCTCACAACACCATTCTTAGAATAAACCACAAAAGAAACCAACCCAGAAACACTTGTTTTACTATCTAAATAAGTCCTCTCAAAAACAGACAAAAACCTAGAACACTTGTTTTCACAAATACTATAAACCCCACTAGCCCCCTGAGTAGGCAAAGGCATCTTACAAAAACGACAAACCTCTACACCGCCCAATTTTATTGAATTTGACAATCTCCTCTCATTCACACAACCCATCTTTACTTTTTCACCCCTTGATTAACAACAGACAACTCAAACTCCTGCTCAGTCAAAGAACACAAATGCTCCAACCAAAACAACCTATCAACCTCAATCATTCAAACCACCTTTCCACATTTTTGGCAATACCAAATTTTTTCATCAAAATTCCATAGAACACTTTGAGTTTTACAATCGCTACAATAAGTTTCTTTTTCTTCAGCAGGTTCATCACAACCCATTAATCCGATTAGTGTTATTAGTAAAACCATTACTAAAATAAATTTTTTATTCATACTAATATTAACACCTTTCTCCTTAATAAACCTATTGGATAAAAAATTTATTCAACCCCTTTTCCTTTCTTTCCTACTCCAGCAAAATTAGTTTTTACCAAAAAATAATACACAAAATTATCAACACAAAAATTTAGTTTATTAGAACCAACCAATTCATCCCTAGCACAAACCAACGAAGCATACAAATCCACATCAAACTTTTTTGAACTTAAATAATTTTTTTTAAACCAACGCTTATTTAACCTAACAAATATTTTTTTTAATTTTTGGTAATCTGTTTTAAATTTATATCTTGTAGGAGTATTTACTATTTTCTCAAACAAAAAATCAACCCTTTTTAATGGTCGAGACATAGTACCTTGATTAATTTTTAAGAACCTTGCAATTTCCCTAACCGACATTGGATTATCCAATGTACTAAGCAATATATGAAAAACTATTTTTGATTCACTAAAATCTTGTTTTTTTCTACCAACCATTTTAATCCACCTTCTTTTCTTCCAACACTCTAACAGTATTTTTACAACGAGGACAACTAGTATACTCAGGATAATCTTGACCACCCTTAGCACCAAAATAATCCCACTCTCTCTCACATCTCTTACACTTCAACATCATTCTCTCACCTTCTCCTTTTTCATATTTTTATTCTTATCTTTTATATCTTTGTGCCAAAAAAAAGAAAAAAAGAATCCTGCAACAAACAACCCAATAATAAAACCAAACCAAAAACAAATCATTCTCTCACTTCCTTAACCAAATCCTTAACCAACACACCATAACCCCTAGCCCTAGGTCTACAACCCTCACAAAAAGACAAAGACTTCTCTTTACAACGATACAAAATAGTCACACTCTTATTACACTCACCACAAATCATTTATTCAACCCCTTTTCCTTTCTTTCTTACTCCAGCAAAATTAGTTTTTACACCTTTTAAGGCAGAAAGCCCACGACATTTATTCGTGGGATGAATGCCCATATCAATTATATAAGAGTATAAGTATATAAATTAGATGTAGCATAATGTATCTATGGAATACAAACACAATAACACATCAATAGTCATGATAAACTACCATATAGTTTTTTGCCCAAAATATAGAAGAAAATTATTGATTGGAAACATTAAACAACGTATGACAGAAATATTTGATGAAGTATCAAAAGAAAATAAGTGGAAAATAATTGCAAAAGAAATTATGCCAGACCACGTTCATTTATTTGTTTCAGCTGATGTTAGAACAAGACCAGAAATAGTAGTCAAAAGATACAAAGGCAGAAGTTCAAGATATCTCCGCAAAGAATTTCCACAACTTTTAAAAATGCCAACACTTTGGACACGCTCATATTTTCTTTCAACAGCAGGAAACGTATCAACAGGAACAATAAAAAAATATATAGAAAAACAATGGGATTCAATATGATTTTAACATACAAAATAAAACACAAAAAAGATTTTAACCGAGAACTAACTCTTGCAAACAAAGTAGCTGAATACGCCCTTGCAAATAAAACACTATCAAGCAAAGACGTGAAACACATCGGACTAAAATCAATGATTTCAAACCAAATCCTAAGAAAATATGCAAGAAACAAAACAATCAAACAAATTAATTCAGTAAAATTAACAATCCCAAATCAAGGAATCAAACACAACCAAAAAGAAATAACCATCCCTTGCTTAAAATTAGTTCTACCAATATGGTTCAACCCATCATTTGAAAAAATAAACCAAATTGAAATAGGAAAAGAATTTGCTTATGTTTCTTGTTCATACAAAGAATCACCAACATATAAACCAAAACAAGTAATAGGGGTAGATAGAAACACAACAGGACACGTTCTTGTTGCATCAAATATCAATACAGGAAAAGTTTTGAAACTTGGAAAAGAATGCAACCACATTCACAACAAATACAAACAAATGAGAAAACATCTCCAAAAAAAAGGCAAATACAAATTAGTAAAAAAAATAAAGAATAGAGAAAGCAGAATCGTTAAAAATATTAATCACCAAATAAGCAAAAAATTAGTTAAAACTGCTTTGAAAGGAAAAGCCATTATAGTTCTTGAACAATTAAAAAACATTAGAACAACAGCAAAAACAAGAAGAAAGCAAAGGTATTCTTTGAACTCTTGGAGTTTTTATCAACTTCAAATGATGATAGAATATAAATCCAAAAAGCATGGAGTACCTATTGTATATGTCGCACCACAATATACCTCACAAAGATGTAGTTGTTGCGGTCACATAGAAGCAAAGAATAGAAAACAAAAAGAGTTCCACTGTGTTAAATGCGGAGTGGTTGAGAATGCTGATGCAAACGCAGGTTTCAATATTGCGAGTTTGTATCAACAAGGCATATCTCAATTCAACAAAGAAAGTGATTTGTTGAAAGGCAACACTGATACGCCTAAAGGTGCAATGCTATGAACCCAGCAACATCAGAACCCAACGACATTCAGTCGTTGGAGTATGTCAGAAGTAAAGAGCGTCATTTTCAATATATACTAAGCCAATAAATAACTTACACATAAATGGATTGACGAAAACCTGTAACCTTATAACCATATATGCTGTTTTTACTCTATATAGTATATGAGAATAATTTAAATGGGGTTTCGTGTCTAGTTTTGAAACTTGTAACTTTTAGGGTCTATCTTGTAACCTGTTCCAGCAAAAACCACTATTATGTAGCAATAAATCGATTTTTACGATTAACCTGTAACCTTTTCAGCTAAAACACAACAAAACTAATAATATTGACAATTTAAGCCATTTTAACAAAAACTACATAAGATTTCGAAAAACTAGGAAATACAATACTCAAAATTATCAGAATTAGACCTATCAAAAAGATTAGAAAAACAAAAAACACCTTTTTTTGCTCGAGTAACACCCACATACCACAAATCTTTTTCCCCTTCATTCAATTCAAGCTTGAAAGGAGAGTCAGTAAACAAAAAAACATAATCAGTATCTAAACCTTTTGAAGAATGGAGTGTGCCAAGAAAAACATTTGCTTCATCTAATACACAATCACAATTATCTTTTAACCAATCTTTTTGTTTAGCTCCACTTTCCCCTTTTAGATTAAGATTATTGATTAAATAGTTCTTTTCACTCCAATAATCTTGTAAACCAAAAATAAAACCAATTTCTTGCATTTCTTTTTTACCATATTTTGTTTTTAAACCACTATCTTCTTTAGTTTTTTTCCACTTTGATTTAGAACCCCAAACAAAAAACGGACTAGAAGGCAAAGTATTAATCAAATAATCTACTTCAACAAGAGACAAGTTTTTTTTGCTTATAATCTTAAAAATAGCATTATTCAAGTTAATTAACTTGTTAGTAAATATTGTCTGATGTCTTAGTCCTTGATGTAAATATTTTCTTTCACTCAAAAAATCACTAAAACTTCTCCACATATCATTAGTTCTTCCAAGAACAAAGACCTTTTTGTCTTTTGGTATTTCTCTTAATTTATTTAAAACTAATTCAAAATCACTAAATTCTTTGATTTCAAATTCTCCTTCTTCTCCATTATCCATTACTTCTCTTTCTTTAATATCTTCCATTTTGTTCTGAATCTTTTTTGCTATTTCCCAAACTTTTTTTGGACAACGATAAGTTTTTGAAAAAACTATTTCTTCATCACACTTTAATTGAACAAACCATTTTGGGTTTGCTCCAAGATATCGATAGATGGCTTGTTTTTCGTCTCCAACTAAATAAATTTTTTTTATTGTGCCAGCTTTCATAAAATTAAATAATATTTGTTGCATTAAATAACCTAAATCTTGTATTTCATCAATAAACAGAAAATCTATGTTTGGAATTAATTTTTCTTTATAAGTTGTAAATATAATGTCTGTAAAATCATACACATCATTTTTTTCTTTAAAGTTTTTGTATTCTCTAAAAAACCTGTGATAAGGCATTTCGTGTAAAGAGTGTTTGTTTATTATTCCTGTTTGTTCATAAACAAAGATTATTTCTTGGTCAGATAAGTTTGATGGTTCTTTTGCATAAAAATTTAAGCAATAATTATATAATTGGATTAGAGCATTTCCCATATATTCTTCATTTTCTTCTGTTTGTTCTATTTCTTCTTTTTTTTCATTAATGTTTCTGTACAAGTGTTCTATTCCAAATTCTTCACAGAATTGTTTTTTGTGTTTTGTTTTCATGTATTGTTCTGTTTCTATATTTAATAGTCTAGTGCATACGCTGTGTATTGTTCCTATTGATTTATTTTTTTTGGGGTGTATGCCTGTTTCTTGTTGGATTCTTTTTTTAGCATCATTTGCTTGAGTTCTACTGAATGTTAAGTAACCAATTTTTTGTTCTTCTATTCCAAGATTTTGGAGCAGGTTGGTCATTTCGTGTATACACCATGTTGTTTTTCCTGTTCCAGCATCTCCATATACTTTTACTATTTTAGTCATATTTTTTTTTCCTCTGTTTTTTCTTCAATGGTTAGGTCTTTGTGCATATTTAGTTTTTCTGCGTTAAAAACCCAGAATCTTTTTGATACTCCGCTTATTTTTATTACTTTTGAGTTTTCTAGTAAGTGTTTTCTTAGGCAAAAGCTTAGTTTTTCTGGGGTTATTTTTAAATCATTTTTTTTCATTAATGATTTTATTACTTTGGAGTATAAGAATAGGGAGTTGTCTTTTAGGTAAACGAACCCATATCCTAGTGCTTTTTCTCTTTCTTCTGTTCCTACTACTCCTGCTGTTTTTATGTATTCTAGTATTATTTCTTTTGCTTCTGTTTCTTCTGATGCTTTTTCTTTTATGGTTTTTTCTCCAAAGTATTTTTGCCATTCTGTTAGTACACAAGCCCAGACTGCTGATTGGATGGGGGTTAGCATTATGCCTTTGTAAATAAAGTATTTTTGTCTAAATCTGTTAGCGTTTAGCATTTCATCTTCTGTTAGTTCTATTATGCCTGTTGTTTCTAGTATTATTTCTATGAAACTTTTTTGTCCTGAGTATATTTTTATTTTTGTTATTTCTATTTGTAACCATTCTAGGAATGATTCTGAACCCCATGTGTTGAAATCCATTGAGTTAAAATTTATTTCTCTTATTTCTTCTGCTTTTTCTTCAAAGTGGTGTTGGTCTAGTATTTGGGCTATTTCTTCTTGGGTAAATTTTTTTGATAAGTAGAGTATTCTGAATATTTCTTGTCCTGCTGTTTCGTCTGTGTATTGTTTTGATTTTATGTATTCATATTTTTTTGATAAGAAGTGTTTGAATGGGGGGTATAATAGTTTTATTAGGGCTAGGTTTTTTTCTATTTTTTCTTTTGTTTTCCATTCTTCTGTTGCATCATAGGTTATTATTTTTTTGCAGTGTTCACATTGTCCTGCTCCGTCTTTAAACCATTTTGTGCTTGTTTCTTTTGAACAGTGGGGGCAAATCATTCTATCACCCTGTTTATTTGGTTGCAAAATATTTTTCTATCTGATAGTCCTCTGTAATTGTATTTTTTGTATATTATTGTTTTTGCTTTATGTTTTGCTTCTATTGGATTATTTGCCTTTATTGTTGCTTGTAATCTTTTTATGCTTCCTTGAACTCTAAAAAAAACAGTAAATTTTGGTTGTTGATTCATTGTTCTTCACCGCCTATTGGTATTGCTCTAATAATTAAATTTAAGTTTAACCAGTCTGGGCTTGAATCTAATTTGAATAGGTTGTCTTTTATTTCTATTATTGTTCCAATCTTTTGAACTGGTTTAAATCCTTTGTCATCATAAATTATTCTGTATTTTTTTCCAATATCCACAATTTCCACCTTCCACTTTTTTTTAAAGTATTAATTTTTTTGTAATTGAGTGTAGGATTTTATCCTACCCCAATTCTTTTTGATTTTATGCGTTTTCTTTTGTTACTTCTGGTGTCTTAATTTCGACCAAAGGTTCTACTGTGTCTTTAATTATTTCTGTATAAGTCTTGTCTCCCTTCACAGTTTTTTTGGTCTGAAATTCTACGTTACCCATAATTAGTGCATCTAGGTCGTATCCTTGTTCTGGAACAATTTTTTTGCCAATAAATTTTTCTAGGAGTTGTCCTAGCAACATATTGTTGTTTAGTGTTTCTCCTTTTTTTGGCATTGGGTATCCTGCTTTTAGTTCTACTTCGATTTCTTTTTCGTCTTTTGTTTTGATGTATATGTCGAAGTAGGAGTAGTCTTTTCCGTCTACTGGTCTTTCTCCTGTTTTTTCTTGATTAATTAGTCCTGTGTGTAAACCATTTTTTAGTTCGATTATTTTTGGTTCTCCACCTGTTACAATTACCATTTTATATCTACCTTCCTAACTCTTTCAGAGTTTTTTGATATGAATATTTTTGTATTGCTAAATGTTTAAAAGCTTTACGCATAAGTATAGTTTATATGGAACTTATAGAATTGAAATGTGAAAGGTGTAATCATAAATGGGTACCTCGAGTTAATAATGTGGTTATTTGTCCAAAGTGTAAAAGCCCATATTGGAATAAAAAGAGAGTGAGAAAATGATTGCTTATAAGTTTCGGTTGTATCCTTCAAAGCAACAGGAACAAGTTTTGTTCAATACTTTTGATTTGTGTAGATTCACTTATAATCAATTGTTAGAGAAAATGAATAAGAGTAAGAAAATAAATCGTGCTAAGATTCAGCATAGTATTGTTGAACTAAAAAAAGAGTTTCCTGAATTAGACAAAGTTTATTCAAAAACCTTGCAGTATGAGTGTCATAGGTTGTTTGGAAATCTACAAAGTTTAGTTCAAAGAAAAGAGAAAGGTTACAAAGTTGGTGCTTTGCGTTTCAAGGGGAGAGATTGGTTCAAAACAATAAATTATAACCAAAGTGGATTCAAGTTAATTCAAACAGGAAAACGATTTGGAAAACTAAAGTTATCAAAAATAGGTGACATAAATATTAAGTGTCACAGAATAACAAGTGGAAAAATAAAGCAAATCACAATCAAGAAAACTGTTGGTAAATGGTATGCGATTCTAATAACTGATAAAGAATACAAAAAACAAAGTGGTTCTGGGCAAATTGGTTTAGATTTGGGAATAATTAATTATGTTGCTGATGACAAAGGGAATAAAGTAAAATCTCCATTGTATTTGAAAAAGAGTTTGAAAAAAATAGTTAAAGCTCATCAAGAACTATCAAGAAAAAAGAGAGGTAGTAATAATCGTTGGAAAGCAAAACAAAGATTACTAAAATTACATGAAAAGATTGGTGACCAAAGAAACGATTTCTTGCATAAATTATCCTCAAAAATTGTTAATGAAAATAAACTAATTTGTATTGAAAAACTCGCAATACAAAAAATGGCGAGAAAGGATAAGAGTTGGAATAAGCGTAATATGTTAGATTGTTCTTGGGGAAAATTTGTTTCTATGTTAAAACACAAAGCTGAAAACGCTGGTGCAATAGTAATAGAAGTGAATCCTGAAAATACAACAAAAATGTGCAGTAATTGTGGAAATCTTCAAACGATTCTAATATCACAAAGAACATATCATTGTGATTGTGGTTTAGAATTGGATAGAGATGTAAATTCTGCAAAAAATATCTTAGCTCTGGGACAGGGCGTTGTAGAGAATCATAAATGTGATTCCTTGAAACAAGACGCCATACCCTCAACACAAGGTGTTAGGTTATGAGTAGTTCACTATGTTACTATTTGGATTTCGAACTATTTGTAAGGCTTTGTGTAAAAAGGTGAATTAATTGGCTACTTTTTACACACTTTGCCGACTTTATACACAGATTAGAAAGGGAGGTGATTAAATGAAAAACGAAAAGCATATTAAGTCAAAAATGTATTTCTCTAGTAACATGGCAAAGAAAAAAAATTTTTGGTTGTATTTACCTTTCACCTTAATGGGAATTGGTTTTGCACTAGTTATGGTTGGAAGTAAAAGTTTTTTTGTTGTAATGCAACCATTGGCTGTTTTGTATAATGAATTTCCATTATTTGTGTTGAATGATTCTTTTTTTGGGCTAGTATTGTTTGTAATAGGAGTTGGTTGGTTTGCCTACAATAGCAGAGACTAATTTTTATTATCCAATTGATTTAGCTCACTATCAATTATTTTTAGGGGTAATTATAGCTTTTGCTTTTTTTAGTTTTGGTAAAGTAGATACCTTTTCATTAGTAATAGGGGTAATTTTGTCAATAATTCTAATAAAGAATGTTTATGATAAGAAGTTTGATAAATACAAAAAAACTTTTAAAATTAGTTAATTACTAATTTTATTACCTTCTTAATTTTTTTTATCCAATTTTATTTAATTTTAATGATGATACAAATTCTTTAAATTCATTAAATTCCCATTCTCCATGAATTTTAAGTGTAACTTTTTTCCCATTAGAATATTCAATATTGATAATGTGGTTTTCACCATCCCCTTCTCCATTAAAACTATGTTTAAATTTAGTTTGAGATGCTGTTCCAACAACTTCTTCTTTACCTTTGTCTTTTAATTTCCAATCTAACCAACTCATAAAATCACCTAATAAAAACTATATTCGTTGTTATTTTAAATGTAATTAAAACTTGGTTTTTATTCCTAACTCGTTGGTTTCGTGTATCATTACTACTATGTTGTGGCATAAAATCTTGAATAGTAGTTCGTTTACTTGTGCGGTATAAGTTTTTGATTTTAGGGTTTCATTGAATTTTGATTTTATCATGTGGAAAACTGTTTCGCTGTTGCTTCTTAAGTGATAGTGTTTCATAAAGTCTTCTTTGTTGTATTGAAAGTAGTGAAACATTTTTCTCCAAATGTGTGAGTTTCCTCGTGGAATTGGTCTTGAATTTTTTTTGAAAGGAATAAATGGAATTGCTCCTTTTTGTTCTACTAATGCAAGACTATCTCTTGAACTATATGCTCCATCTGCACTTATTTCTTCAATTTCAAATTCGTCAAGATTATTTACAAGAATAGGAAATTGTGAAACGTCTCCTGTTCCTTTTCCATAACTTTTAGTTATTTCTGCGGAGCATACAATATTGGTTTTCACTCCACTTAGTAAATGTGCTTTTAACCAAATGTTCTTTTTAGTTGTTCCGTGTTTTTCTTGACAATAAGAACCAAACGAGTTAGTCCTAAAGCCACTACTATCTACTGCAAATTTAGTTTCAACTGATTTTAGGGTTTGTGCTGTTGTTTTTATCATTTCTTTTAATAAAGGTGTTAATTCTTCTTGTTGTAGGTAGTGTCCTATTGATGCAAAACAAGGTTTCTTTTCTATTTGATTTTTTGTTTTACATTCGTTTAAGTCTGACATGAATCTTCTTAGACTAAATTGTGTGTAAACTTTTAATGCACTTGAAAAGAATAAATCTTTTTGTGTGGTTTTTGGTCTTCCAAATTCATAAGAAGGTTCTTCAATAGTGGATGATAAATCTTTTAATAATTCTATGAAACGTGTCTTTTCTGTTTCTTGTGATTTGTTGTAAGCACTCCAAGATTGAGGATAAGTTAATCTCTTTGTTTCAATATTAGTTACTCCGTTTGTTGTAGTTGCTTTTTGTAGAAAATATTCTACTGCAAAAGCATGTTTACATCTTACCTTTCTTGTTCTACAATCTGGACAATTACAAGAGTCCAAATGTTCTGATACTAAGTATTTTTTGTTTGAGTTCTGGCTTGAAACCAAGTATCCGTTATTTACTTTTGTTATTGCTCTTGTTTGAGCTATTATTTTTCCTTTTTCTTCTCTTTGATTTATCATATTATTACCACCTTTAAGATATCTACATATCTACATATAATAGATTAAGAAACCTTTATAAATAGATATGTTGTTATCTATACATGGGAGTAATAAACCAAAATGTGCCAGATAAACTCTTAACAGAGTTCTACGAAAAAGCCAGAACCAAGTTTGGCGACAAAAAAGGATGCAAACAAAAAGCACTAATACAAGCCATAGAACAATGGAACAAACAAAACAAGTCTCATTAAAATTTAAATTAAATTATTTAATATTTCTTTTTGGGAATTTATAATTTCTTTAATTTTTAGACTATTTGATTCGATTTCATCAACAATTTTATCAAGCACTTTTGTTATTTTTTCTTGTTCACTTTTTGATTTAATAACTGGTATTTCAAGATTTCCAATTAAAGTTGTGTTTAGGTTTTTTTGACTTCCTTCTGGAGCTAAGTCTTCCATATGTTCTTTTAATCCCGATAAAATATAATATAAATAGTCCTTTGTAATCTCACCAGTAAAATTAATGAATGCTAAATACCCATCATGTATGCATCCGTTTATGCCTAAAAAGGCGGGTTTCCCAACCGTGCCACTATTTGTTAAAACCAATTCACCTTTTTCCAAATACCGACTTTTTTCTTTTCCTTCAGGAGTTAAAAACTCATCAGTATTTGTGATATACTTTCCACGTTTATATTTAGTCAAATCCGATATTGATATCCAGTGAATGCCAGTGTTTGTCTTTGAGAAGTATTTCGAACTTCCCTTTGGTCTTGGTGACCCCCCTCTCACAACTTCACATAATGTACTAATTTTACTTTTTGGGTGATGACTATTAAATAAATTATTAATAATTTTTTCTCTTTCTTCATTCAATTTATCCGTTTTGTTTTTTAATATATTTAATTCTACATCAAACTTGTTAAGTCGGTCAATAATTTTATTTTGTACCTCTTCTGGTGGCAGAGGGATATATAAGTTTTCTAAATCGGTTGGATAAACATGGGGTTGTGCATTTCCACGTTGAAGATAATATATTTTATTTTGATTTAAACTTAATAGATAATATAAATACTTTATTTTGGCTTCTTTTTCGTTAATAGATTCCATTGTCGAACAGTCTGAAGCAAAAATCGGGGTATCAAAATAAGCAACATACCCCGCATTTGCTCCCGACCCACTAACAGTAATTATTTTACCCGCCCTATTAGATTTATTGTGATAATACGCTGGTGTTTTTCCACCAGCAATAACTGGTACTTCTCCTTTTGATATTTTGGATGCTGTGATAGATTTACCTTTTTGTACTTTAAATTGGGTATACAGTTTAACTTTTGGAAATTTACTTTCAAATTCAACTTTTGGATTTAATAATATTTGTTTTTCAAAAGCAATATTACTAAAATCCATAATATTGTAAAGTTTTTGGTAAAATACTCTTCCACTCAATTCTTCTGAAATTTCTGTCTTTTTATGTAAAAAAGCATTCCTTATATATGAATTAACTTTGTCTGGATTTTCTAAATAGTCATCATCATATAGGCTATTAGTCTTTTCGTCATTTATATATTTCAATCCCTCTTCGCCTCGTCTTTCTGAAAATTTATATCCTAAAAAATCTCGTTGTTTAGTTGCACTTTTTGGCACTTTAACTAAAACAGGTTCATGGTGATAAGTTAGAATGAAATAGAATAATTTTTCGGTTTCCTTATCAATGATGTGCTTACATAAACTTTCCATTAAAATTTTTTCTTTATCTTCTTTTGGGAGTTTTACAAAGTCTTTTTTCTTTACCAAATATTTAATATTAGTTGATTTATCAAATTCGACTTTGTATTCTTTGAATATGTCACTTTCTAAAACCACATTTGTTGGATTATTATTAAGTATTGAGATAAAATCATTAAATGTAAGTTCATATGTTTTTTTAATAAAAGTGGCTATTGGGTGTTCAAGTTGGTTTATAGTTATATCACGTTTATTTTTGATTGCTTCGTCTAACTTTAGTTTTATTTCTTTATGAAAATCATTATCAAGACGTTTTACAAAAAGGATTATTGTATTTGTGCCAGTTTTCATAAATGTTTTTGAACCTAATTCAACTAAACCAATTATTTCAAAATATTTCAAAATTAGTTCTCGTGTTTTTGTTTTTAGACCAGTATTTGATAATATGCTACTTGGCAAAATTATTCCTGCAACTCCCCCCACTTTAAGTAGTTGCTTTGCTCTTTCTAAAAACAAGCATTCTATCTCATTTGACTTATCTGATAAATATTTATACAACTCAAAGCACTCTTTTCCATATTTTAGTGTTGTTTTAAATCCATCAACAGCATAAGGTGGGTTTGTTACAATTATATCAAATGATTGATTGTCTTTTGTTTTATTGTTTGATTTTAATTTTCCAATATAGTCATCTGAATTATAAAATGAATCGAGTCCATCGCCAAATATGATTGTGGCTTCTCCATCTCCATTTAGAAAAGTTGCGATTTTGGTGGTTTTGGCTAATCTGTAATCTTTTTCAATGCCATAAATATATTCTTCTGCCCAATCAAGATTATTTTTTGTTTTATTAAATTCTTGTCTTGCATGTGCATTGTTAAAAAAATTATCTTCAATCCCTTCGACATAGTAGTTTATTGATTCCATCATCTCAGTTATAAAATGCCCAGACCCCGAAGCATAATCTAACACATAAGGTAGTATGAATGTTTCTTTATTCGAATTTTTTTCGTGTATTATTTCTTTAGTTGGTAATGAACTGCATATAAAATGAGTAATTGGCACAGGAGTAAAAAATTGTCCAACTTCTTGTTTTATGCCAGTATTTAATAAACTTTCAAAAAAGTCACCTAAAAATTGTTGTTTTGTGTCATATTTAATTTTGTATCTTTCTAAAAGCTTTACCACTTCTTTTACAACAATACAATTAAGGTCAAACGTTTTTTTGTCAAATACTTCTTTAAAAGCAAAATCGTTACTTGTGTATAGTTTCTGTTCAATAAACATTTGCCTTATAATTTCTTTATCTTTTTCAGTCTTTATAAAATTTAATTGTCGTTCTACTTTTGCCATGTCAACGGAAGAAATATCCAAGTTTAAATATTCACTCATTCCTTCTTTGTATAAGTCATTTAACCGTAGCAATACCTCTTCATTACTTTCTCCATCACCCCACTGAAATTTTAATCCATCTTCATTATTAGTTTTGTACTCATCAACGATTTTACATAAAAATAAATTAAATATTTTGTTATATGCATTTGTTTTATCTGACACAACATTCCGTCTTAATATTTCTGCAAAACGATTAAATATGTCTCCACCATCTTCTTTAGTTAATGGAATCAAATCTTTTTTCTTTAGTCCTGTAAATTGTAACAAATATGGTTTAGTATTCTTTTCAAAAAGCCCATTAGTTTCAAATATTTGAGGCTTCCAATTTTCAAATGCTTCTTGAGAATTGGTTGAGTCTTTTATTTCTTCAGTTACTTTTATTATTGAATTTTTATAAATCACATTGTTTGCATCAAGGCAAGACGTGTATAAGCATAAGAAATTTGTGTTTCTATCGTGATTAAAATATCCAAATAATTGTGAACCATCAATATATGTTTGTTTTACATATTTTTTGTATTCCATACCCCACGTTTTGCACTCAACCATTAAAAAGCTTCTTTTCTTTTCGTCAATTATCTGAATATCAAGTTGTCCCCCTTCTTTGTGTCCCTCCTTCCAACTTTTCTCAAGAATTATTGATTCTGGGGCGTATCCTGTTTCCAATAGTCTATTTATACATTCTAAAATAACAAAGTTTTCTTGTTGTGAAAAATTTGTGGTGGTTTGTCTTCCAATAGTTATTTTATTTCCATAATTTATTTTTGATGATGAAAAACTTTGATTTATTGTAATTATTATTTCATAATTATTATGGTCTGTGTATTTTTTATGCCATGTGTTTTCTTCAGTATCTTTTAGTTGAAATCTTAATATTTTTAAAAACTCGCCTAAATTTTCTTCGGTTATTATAGTGCCAGTTTCATTAACCATGCCAAAATAAGAACGGCGAAGTTTAAATCTTTATCGGTTGGATAAAAAAATAAAACTTAAACATCTTACAAAAGTTGTTTCATTACTTATAAGGAAAGTATTATACAAACATTTATAAAAAGTTATATGTAAATTTATTATAAAGGTTAGGTGATATTATGAAGAAAAATAAAGTCAGAACAAATGAGGATATCAAATGGGGTAAAAAGATGATTAAAATTTCAATCCAATTTTTTACAAACGAAATTCCTGAAAACTTGGGATTAAAAACAGCTTGGGCAAAAGGGGCAATACATATGGTTGCTAATAAACAAAGGGGACTGGAACATAATCACGTATTTTTTTATAATGCTGAAGAAATACCAAAAAAAATTCAGGTATTATTAGATAAAAATGATGTTACTTTAGTAAGACCTCCCGAACAAGTCGAAAAAGTTAAATTGATTTAAAAATATAATTAAAAATCGAAGTGCCACAAACTTAATATGGGTGGACTAAATTATGAAAAAGACAAGCCAACAGCCAAGTTTAACAAAACTTATTGGGCTAAATGGGAGCTTGGACAAAAAGGAGAATTTCCCAATTGTAAAGGATTATACCCTGATTGTCCTGAAATCCCAAATTTATTAGACTCTAAATGTAGAAATTGCCCAAAAACTGAAGATGTAGAAAAGCCAAAATTAGAATGGGTTGATTGCGAGTATTGTAAAGAGGAAGAAGTTGTGCCTTTTGATACTAACAGTTCAATAGATAAGAACGAAGACACTAAATGCCATAATTGTAACAAAATTAATTCTGCCAAATGGATACACAAAAAACGAACAAAGTGAGTAAAATGATTATTTATAAAATTGAAACTAATCCAAAAAAAGTTGATGAATTTAAAATTCTTCTTGAAAAAGAAGGACTGCAGTTTGACATAATAATAACTGATAATCAACCTTTTCATAAATTTCGTGTTCAAGAACCCATTTCTGATGAACAGAAATTAAAAATAGAAAATTTTCTTGAAATTACAAGAATTGAAATTCCTCCCGAAGAATTTAATAGAAAATCTCCGTCGAATGGTAAATTTCTTGAAATATTAATAAAAACAAGAGGGGAAATATGGAAACACCACCAAAATGACCCTGATACACATAGACCAAAAAATCACTGCCATAATAATGAAGATAATGAATATATTGACCCATTGAATGGAATTATTTATGATGCTAAAACTAATTCTATAAAAAGACAATGTAAAAAACATAATCTTGAGATTATTCAAAATAGATTAAGAGAAAAAGGAATACAACTTTAGACTTTTTACACAGGCTTCCGACTTTATACACACACGCTACTTCTTACACAAAGCCTATTTGTAATCAAAGTATATATAATACTTTATAGTCCTTCTCTTAAATTAAAGGTTCTGTCAGGAAAAACTTCAAGAGTTATAGCACTTCCAACAGCTCCCTTTATAGCCCACATTGCTTGTAATCGATAACACTTTGGACTGAGTTTTCTTTTGTTAACAACTTTGCCTGTGCAAACATCTTGCATTGAAACTTTGTTAGTAAAAACAACTTGATAAATCTTTTTTTTTCTTTCTCCTTCTATTAAATATCTTTTTGCGTAAGTTAGTGGTCGGAGTTTGTGGGTTTTTGGGTCATAGGTTGCGATTCTGAAACTCTTGATTTTTGCTGTTAATGGTCTTTTTTTTATTCCTCGTCTTGCTTCTACATTTCTTACCATTTGTTCTATTTGTTCTGGACTTATTAAATATTTTTCATTCATTTTCGAAGACCTCGTTTGGTAATTCAATAATCAAACTTTTTTGTGGGTCGGAAACAATAAACTCAAAACCACTTACTTTTTTTGGTAAAAAAATAAAAAAGCTTCCTGTTTTTTCGAATTGGATTGTTCCTCTTGCTGTTTTTTTGTAGTATATTTTTGTGTGGATTTTGCAGATTTTGCAGAATTGTTGGTTTTGTATTTCTTCTCTTTTTATTAGTGGTGTTGTTGTTTGTTTTTTTTGGATGTATGCTTTTTCTCCTGTTTTTATTTTGAGTTCGGTTACTATTTTTTTGGGTATTATTATTTCCATGTCATAATATTGTTTGTTTTAACTACTATATAAAACTAGCGTAACACTAGGTAAAACTAGGGTTAACCTAGAATACAAAAGACTTTTTGGGTTAGGTATTTAAATACAAGATTGTACCACAAAACTATTTAAATAAATAAATTTTGTGGAGGAATTTAAAGATGAAGATAGACGGAAAAATATTAAGCGTTCTTCTTGTCGCAATATTTGCAGTCGCCTTTTTAGGGACTTATGTATTGACAACTTCTGGTTTTTCTTTTGGAGCACAAGCAGTTGTTCCAGTAGATGGCGGAGTAGCCGTGCCAGCAGACGTTTCAAAAGAATGTGACGTAGGAACAGCTGATTCAATAGTGTTTCAAGTTCTAAGCTTGACTCCTGATGGAGCAGTAACAGATATTACTGCCGACTATAACTTTGAAGTAAGAAGTGATAGTTCAACAGGAACAGTAGCTGGAGTAACAAATGCTAGTACAGCAGTTAGTCTAGGTAAACTAAAATCGTATAACGTTCACCTATTTGACGAAGATGGCACACATGACGTGTATTATGCAAACCATAATTTTGCAACAGGTTGTGAAGCTAGTGAAGTAGTAGTAATAAATAAGGGTGCAGAAGATACTGCTCTAACAACAGCAGTATATAGTCTAGCTGGTTCAGTAGAAACAGCAAACACTGCAACAGCAGAAACAGACATTGGTGCTGGTGGAACAGCTAAGGGAAGATTGTATGTTGAAGCTACAACAGCAAACGGAGCTTGGTCTACTGCTAATGGTGGAAGAAAACTCTTGATAACATTTGATTATAATGCGTTAGTGTATAAACAACCGCAGATATTCAGACTTTCAAGCGGAGTTGCTTCTAGTGCATTGGCTTCGCCTTCAAACATAGCAGACGTTCAAAGTTCTTCAACTCAACAAGTGTCTTTCGAGATTACTAGTGATGCGTTGATTGACTTCGGCGATTTGGAAATTGATTGGTTAGCTGAAACAAGAAGTGCTACTATTAACCCAACTGGTGTTGATGGTAATATTGGTATGACAGTTTCTGATAAGGAAGGATTCCAAGCAGACGACTTACAGTGGTATGTTGCTTACGAGGATACTGATGCAGGAACAGATATTGGTGAAGATGATTCTAACGATTCATTCCATGCAATGTGAAACAAATAGTATTTTGAAATTTAGTTGGGAGAGAAAGGACAAAGTCCTTTTTTTCTTTTTCTAAGTTTTAGATTAAATAATTTAATTTTGTGTGTTGTGAGTTTGATTTGTTATGAAGAAGATATTGTTATTGTTTATTGTTTTGTTAGTGCTTGTTTCAAGCTATTTTTTGTTAAGTTCTAGTGGACTAATACCCTTTTCAATAATTGGTTTTACAACTCTTTCTATTAGTAATGCAAGTATTGTTAGCAACCCAGTGGGCGTTATTGATACTGATGCTTTACTAGTTAATTTTGTTAGTGGAGGATTTGGTCAAGGATTACAAGGAACTTTTAGTGCCAATACATTAAACAATTATATTCCTGATACTTATGGAGATGCACAAAAAGGTTTTACTTTTTCTAGTGAGCTAACTCAAGAAAGATGTTTTTATCCATACACAAAAAACACTACTACTTTTTCTTCTTTAGGAGAAATATATAATCTTGGTTGGTATGATGCGGGAACAAATGTGTTTCATACTATTGCTGGAATAGAAACAGAATGTGCTAATCGGGGAGAACCTTTAAAAGTTTGGATTGCTGATTTTTATCATGGTTATTGTATTTATGGAGTAAAAGATATGGGTTCGGTAGCAACTTTTAATGACCCTAAACACCAGTTTCAAACAGAAAACGTTTTGACTATTGATGGGGCTAGTCCAATTACAAAATATATTTCTAATTATGCTGATGTTGGAACAGAAATATCTAATAAAACAGTGGATTTTGGTAATATTGCTACTCTTACTTGGAATGGAAGTCTTGGTAGTGGAGAATCTTGTTCTATAATAGATGCTTCTAATAAAATAATTGCTAATTCTAGTATTTATGATAGTTTACAATCTTGGAAAATTGGTTCTAGGGATGATGCTGTGAGTTATAGAAGTGCGTTAGACAATATTTTGTATGCTCAAACAGGAACAACAACTGGAACAATGTTGTCATATATGGAACAAGCTAATGGTTATCATAATAAATTAAAGTTTGCTGATTCTCCTGTTATTGGGGGTCATGTTGTTGAGTCAAGTACGGCTTATGGTGGAAGTTTTTATTATGGTGCTAGTGGTGTTGAGTTTCCTACTTTTAGTTTGTATATAAAAGCAGATTCATTACAAATCGTTCAACCTGTACCAATAGTTAGTAATTTACAAGCTACTTTGAATAGTAATGTTGTTAAGACGGGTTCTACTTCTAGTATTAATACTAGTTGGTTTAATACTGGGGCAACAGGGAACTTTTCTATAAGCACTAGTTGTAGTGGAGCTTTTACTAGCATAGATAATTCTTTATTAAAGAGTGTTGTTTCTCAGGGGCAAGGATATGTTACTCCTAGATTTAGTGCTAGTTGTGGAACAAATTCTACTGGTAGTTGTACTGTAACTGTTCAAGCTCAATCTTTGTTTGGGAGTGGTAATTCTTTGAGTAAAACTGTTACTGGGAGTTGTTCGCCTGAACAAATTTGTGAACCTAACAAAAAGAGTTGTCAAGGAAATAAGGTTGAGCAGTGTTCTAGTGATGGTACTCGATTAAATACTATTCAAGATTGTGCTTTGATTGGACAGTTTTGTAATAATGGGTTGTGTGAATCAAAACCTCCTGTTCAAGTTTGTGGTGATGGTACTTGTAGTGGTACTGAAACTTGGCTAACTTGTCCACATGATTGTACTAGCCCACCAGATGATTGTACTAGTGGTGTTGATTGTCCTGCTGATTTGTGTAGTGCAAGGGAAGGGGATGGTTTGTTTATTACTGGTTATTCTCCTCATTACAATATTTGGAGTGTTTATGATGGTTGTAACCCAGAATACAATTGGGTTGTTATTTTGTTTGGTGTTGTTGGTATTGTTGGGGCTGGTTTGATTGGTTATGCTTTGATTTCAAGAAAGGGGGGTAAGAAATAGTGAATCCTTTTGGTTGGGTTAGAAAAAGACTAAAAACAAGAGGTCTTCTCTTAGCTCTTGCGTTAATTAGTATGATTGGTTTTAGTTTAAATGCTCTTAGTGTTTATCTTGGACAAACTATTCCTGTGGTCTTGGCGTACCCGAGTATTATTTTGGGGATTGGGTTGTTGTTTGAATCGAGAGCGATTGACAAGTTTGTTTTTAAGGATAGGAGAGAGGTTTTTGATTTGCCTAAGGTTATTACTTTTATTATTGGTTTGGTTGTTTTGTTTGGTGGTCTTGTTAGTTCACAAGTTTTTGGTTTAACACTTACTCCTGAGGTTTTGGGTGCTGTTGGTCTAGCAAATATTATTGCGATTGGTGTTATTGTGTACGAGATATTTTTGATAGAGTGATTTTTATGATGGTTAATGAGAGGGGTTTTATTCCAATTGTTGGTCTTGGCTACCTAATAAGTGCGTTCATTATTTTGTTTGCGTTATTATTAATGTGGTTATTTGCTAAAAGTTTACTAGTGTCAACAATATTATTACTTGTTGCTGGAGCTTTTATTTGGTTTGGATTAAATGAAAAGAAAAATGATTCAACAAAAAAGTTTTTGTTAGTCGGTGGACTGATAATGGTGGTTATTGCGTTACCCATAGGAATAATCCAACCTTTTAGTATTGTTGGTTCAGCAACAACTTATGTTAATCAACCCTACACAGCCAGTATTAGTGTAACTTCAAGTGTTCAACCTGATTCAGATTATAGCGATGGAACTGTAACTTACCTAGCAGGACAAACAATTATTTTAGATGGTGCAGGGAAAATAGTTTTTTCTTCACCAATACAAAATTTGATTACTAACAATTATTCTTATGCTTTGAATTGGACTCCTAATCAAGTTGGGGATTATGCTATTGTGTCAGCGATTCTAGAAAAACATTCTACTTTTAATTATTCTACTGGTGTTTGGTCTGCTTATTCGTCAGATATTCAAGTTGGTTTAGAAAAGATAGGTGTTTCTGTTGTTTCAATTTCAGCACCAGTGCAACCAACTTTTAATTTTATAACTTTCTTTGGGGATTTGTGGACTAGTATTGTGAGTTGGTTCACAGGGTTATTTGGATAGGTGATGTGTGATGATGAAAAAAGGAAAAAATAGTTTGAAGAATCAAAAGATTTTTCTTGTCATAGTTGTTTTGATTATTCTTGTTTTATTTATTGGACAAGGTTCTCTGTTTAGTATTGTTTCAACCAATATTTTTGCTACACCTTGGAGTACAGAAAATAAGACTAATGTTAGAATGATTGTTGGAACAAACGGTGATACTGAAGCCAAAACATTTGAATTTGATAGATTAGTTTATCTTGGGGAATGTTGTGGGGGATATGCAAAACCAAGGGCTTATGAGAGTGAATATTTAAGAGTTTATCCTACAAACGTTTTAACTATTTTAGAAGATAAAGATTTAGAATTAAATTTTATTTCACATAATATTTTGTTAGGGGGTAGTGTTGCTACTTTTATTAATTCTGATTATTTACATCACCGTGCTGTTGGAAGTTATACTTCTACTTGTTTCATGGTGTTTACGGGTAGCACTTATGCTAGTAAAGTGTATGAAAGATGTACTACTCAGAGTATGCCGATTGATAGTGCTACTAGTTGTGGTATTACTTCAACTACTTATACTAATGGAGATAGTTTTTTAGTATCAATTACAGAGGATGGTATTTTTATTGATGATGTGAAAGTTTTGTCTTTAGAGAAACAATTTGTTTATGATTCTGATAAATGGTTTTTGAATGGACAACAAATTAGTACTTTGTATTTTGGGCATTATGGAAAAACTCATCCTTCAGTTTATGCTGAACAGTATGGTAGTCATAATTTGTGTAATGGTTCTACATATACTTATAAGTGTAATTTTTCAACAGACAGTACTTTAAATGTTAATTTGGTTGATAAAATAACTATTATAGTTACTCCTCCGACTCCTCCTTCTTTTGTTGATGCTTTTAACAATTATTTTAATGATTTGTGGAGAGGAATTGTAGATTGGTTTAATGGATTATTTGGAGCATGATTTTTTTTAGTAAGAAAAAGAAAGGGAGGTAAGATAAATAATGGTTAAAAAAGAAGATTTGATAAACAAAATCATTGAAAAGTTTAGAATAGCTTTGCCTGTTGCAATAGTGGGTGGCATAGTTGCAATAATCTTGACAATGGTTTTAGGATTTATAACATCTTTTGTTCCAGACTTTGCTGTTTTGATTTCGCTTGTTGTTTCAATGATACTAATTTTGTTGACGGCAGGAATGTTGAAAACAAGTCAATTAAAGGTTTTGGAAAACATACCAAACTTAGTTGTGTTAGTGGTTTCAATCTTGATTATAAACAATTTGATTGCATTGATACCGATAGTTCAAATGATTTCTCCGTATTTGATTAGTGTGGGAGCGATTACTTGGAGTGGTTTGGCAATGTTTTTGGCTGAGTTAATGGTGGCTTTTGTTATTGTTGAGGAAGCAAAAAAAAGATTAAAAGTTTAGTTAGAAAAAAGGGGGGGCAGGTAATTTGTCCTTTTTTTTTTGTTTTTATTAAAATAAATAGTTTATTATAGTAGTTTAAAAGGAAGTATTTACATGAGTGTTTTTGTTAATGGAGTCAAATATACAGAAAAAAAGTTTGAAAAACAAATACATAGAATAAAAAACATTGGTTTATGGATTGGGATGTGATTAATGTGCTTGAAGGTTTTTTTGATGAAATAGAAGACAACCAAAAATACGAAAAAATAAGTATTTATTTAATAGGTGTTCCTCTTGGAGTGGTTTTACTCTGGATTTACAATACTTTTGTTAACATAGACCCACAAATCGCAATCTATTCTTACATTTATACTGTCATGCTTATTGTTTGGGGTATTGGTTTGACTGCAGACTTGTTGTGGGCTAACATGGGAAAAGAAGACCAGATGAGTGCTAATGGTCTTGGAAAAAAACCTTTAAAAGGAATTTGGGTTGGGGTAATCGGTTTTTTTGTTTTCATAATTATTTCTAGCATTTTTTTTAGAGCTGGGGCAATAGTGCCTTTTAGTTTTGTTGGGGAAAACATTTTACTATTCTTTTTTGTAGTTATTATTGCTCCGATAGTTGAAGCAAATATGTTTAGGGGTTTATTTCAACCCATGCTTGTTAATGGTATTGAAAGTTTTTTGGTAAAATCAAGACCTGTTGCGTGGGTTATTGCTTGTGTTGTTCAATCTTTTGCTTTTGCTTTTTTTCACGTGAATGTTATTGGTGGAATTTTTGGTTTCGAGTTTTTTAGTTTATTGCCTTTCTTTGTTTTTGGTGTTATTGCTACTATTGTTGTTTATGCTGGTAGAAGTATTTCTGGTGAATATGTAATGCATGGATTAAATAATTGTTTTGCGTGGTTTTTATGAATGAAAAAGAATTGGTTTCACTTTTAGAGTATAGAGTATGGAACAGTCTTTTTGCATTAGCAATAATTATTTTGTATATATTGGTGGTTTTTAAATGATTACAGTAGAATTTGAAGGTTATAGAATACCAGAAAACATGTTTTGGGAATTAATGAAACTAAAAGACCTAGACAAAATAAAAAAAGCAATCAAAACAGGAGAATATTAATCATGGGCAAAAATTCGTTACAAGAAATTACAAACAATTTTTTTGAAGAATGGAAAGATTCAAACAAAAAAATAATTAGTTTTGCTGTTTCAGAAGCAATAATTTTTCTTTTAGTTTTGACTTGGATTACAATAAACATTCCGAGCGAATCTGCAAGAGCTGGAATATTTTTGTGGTTGTTACTTGCTAGTGCAATAGTAGCTGGTTTGGACACTATTTCAGAAAAAAACATTTTCTTTAGGTATGTTGATTATGGCGATAGTATTTTGATGATTGTTCTTGCGGTTTTAGCTGGTATTGGTCTTGCTGTGTTTTTGTCTATTGGTTCGTTTAGTCTTGTAGTTCCTCTAGCTGTTGTGGGTACTGGTTTTTTTGGCTTGATTTATGTGGGTATTGTTGCTCCTTTTATTGAGGAAAAGTTTTTTAGGGGTTTTTTGAATCCTACTAGTGTTGGTTTGTTCAAGAATTTTGGTTTGCCTTTTGCTGGTATCATGGGAATTATTTTTTCTAGTTTTGTTTTTGGTGTGTTTCATTGGTTTGCTTATGGTGGGGCTTTGGTTTTGTTGTTTACTGCTATGTTTTTTGGTTTGATTGTTAGTTTTGGGAATTATGGTTTTAAGACTCGTGCTTTTGGTGTTGCTTGTCATGTTATGGTTAATCTTATTGCTTTGGGCGTGTTTTTATGAGTGGTAGGTTTGAATCAATTTTTGAGAGAGAAGATACTGGGATAATGCAAAGAATAGAAATAGCAACGGTATTCATTGTTGTTGTTGGTTTGCTCTGGTTATCAGTAACAATAACAGAATTTGTTTTATGGCGTTCAGCAGTAATATTATTGTTAATGGCAATATTTGCGAGTATTTTTTGGGTCGTTGATTTAGTTGCACCCAAAAATATTTATACAGAATCAATAGGTTTTGGAAAACCAATGAACGCTTTAATTGGGGCAATACTTGGTTTTGGTTTTGCTTGCTTATTTTTTTTTATTGGAAATATTAATAGTTTTAGTTTGATAGTTCCTTTTGCAGTAGCTGGAGCTATTTTTGCTTTGTTAGCTAGTTTTGTTGAGGAGATGGTGTTCAGAAGTATTCTTACTCCAACTAGTGCAAGGTTATTCCAAAATGATTGGATGGGGGCAATAATTGGAATCGTTGCTTTTGGTTTATTTCACTTTACTGTCTATGGAGCTTCGTGGGAATTAATGATTGTTGCAATGATTTTTGGAACAGTTCTTTTAATTGGAAATACTGTTATTGAATCTACAAGTTTTGGCTATGTTGCACATTTCTTTTACAATTTTTTTGTGGTGTTTCCATTGTTGTTGGTGATAATGTGAGTGATAGGGTTTTTCGTTTTCAAGGACAAGTGGTTTCTGAGGAAAAGTTTTTAGAGTTGTTTAGAACAAGAAATTCTAAAAGAATTAGGGGTAGTGTTTTGAGTGGTTGATGCGAATGTTTTAACAGGTTTACTTGATACTAATGCTGTGATTCAAAGTGGCTTGGATGTTGCTCAGAACACTATTTATTCTAACATTCCGATAGTAGACTGGTTTCTTGGAATATTGTTTAGTAGTATTGGACAGGTTTCGCCTGTGGGCTGGGCGTTCATTATTGCTTTAATTAGTGGTTTAATTCTTACTAGTAAAGTAGATTTTTTTATAAAGATTTTTAGAATTGGGGCAGTAATAATCATTGCTCTCATTTTTTTTGGAATAGTACAAATGTGATTGGTATTTATAGTAGTTTAAATAACATATTTATTAGGAGTTTGGGGTAATTGTTTGGAGATGTGAAAGTGTATAAAATAACTAGTGCTTTGATTATTATTATTGGGGTTGGGTTATTGTTTCAATTGTTTTTGTTTGGGGATAGTTTGAGTAAGGTGGAAGATAGAATGGTTAATCTTGATAATGGGTTGAATTACTTGTATACTCATGTTGCTAATGATTTGAGTACTAGTTTTGAGGATAGAAATGGGTTGTTTCCTGTTGGAAGTTATAATGGTGAAACAGGAAACCTTATTCTTGTAACAAAGAATTTAGGTGAGAGAAAGACTTGTTTAGTGTTTTTACACGAGTTAGGGCACAAGCGTTGTTATCCTGATTTAACAGAAGAATGTGCTAATGTTTTTAGGGAAGAGAATTTGTGGCGGTGTAATAATGTTTAAGAGTAGTGTTATTAGTAATAAAATCCTTCCCCCAAGAAGAACTTTTTTAGTGATAGCACTACTTTTATTATTTTTTTCAATGAATGTTTTTGCTGGCGATACAAATATTAATTATGGTTCTGAATATTCTTTTAATGGTACATCAATTACTCAACAAAATTCTGTTGATACTCTCACATCTAATAGTTTTGTATCAGTATTTTCTAACGGTGGTGATGGTGGAAGTGGAACTGCTATTATTGGTGTTGTTTCTGATACTGATGTGATTACTTATGGAACTGCTGTTGTTTTTAATGCTGGTTATTCAGATTCAATTTATGTTTCTGCTCTTGATGCTACTCATTTCGTTGTTGTTTATGGTGATGCTGGGAATTCATATCATGGTACTGCTATTATTGGTGTTGTTTCTAGTACTAATGTGATTACTTTTGGTTCTGAATATGTGTTTAATGAAGCTAATACTAAATATACTAATGTTTCTGCTCTTGATGCTACTCATTTCGTTGTTGTTGGTAAAGATGATGGTGGTGATGATTATGGTATTGCTGTTGTTGGTACTGTTTCTGATAATAATGTAATTAATTATGGAAATGAATATATTTTTAGGTCACTTGGAACAAATACTAATGATGTTACTGCTCTTAATTCATCTACTTTTGTGATAAGTTATCAAGACAATAGTTCAACGTATGATGTTCGTGCAATTGTTGGTGTTGTTTCTGATACTAATGTAATTACTTATGGAACTGAATTTGTTATTGATAATACTTTAAATTCAAATCTTATATCTGTTTCTGCTCTTGATACTACTCATTTTGTTACTTCATTTAAAAATGGTACTGGAAATAAAGGAAAGGCTGTTGTTGGTACTGTTTCTGATACTAATGTAATTACTATTGGTACTCCTGTTATTTTTAATGATGCTTCAACAAATTATGTTGATGTTTTTGCTTTTAATTCGTCTAAATTTGTTGTTAGTTACCAAGATGTTGGGAATTCATATCATGGTACTGCTATTATTGGTGTTGTTTCTGATACTGATGTAATTACTTTTGGTTCTGAATATGTGTTTAATGAAGCTACTACTAAATATAATACTTCTTCTACTTTCGATGAAAATAGTTTTGTTGTTACTTATAAAGATGATGGTGGTGATGATTATGGTATGGCAGTTATTGGAACTAATACTATACCTGACACTACTGCTCCTGTTACTACTTTGTTAACTGATGGTAGTTTGACGGAATGGAATTCTGGTTCAGTTGATTTTAACTTGACTTGTAGTGATGATGCTAGTGGTTGTAATTCTACTTCGTACAGGCTAGATTCTGGTGCTTGGGTTAATTACACTGTTCCAGTAACAATTAGTACTGATGGAAATCATCAGATTGATTATAATTCAACAGATGCAATAGGTAATATTGAAGCAACAAGCATAAGGAATATTGCAGTAGATACTAATGACCCATATACAACATTTACTCAAATAAATGGTATTGTTGATGGCTGGAATTCTGGCAGTGTAGACTTTAATTTAAGTTGTAGTGATAGTAATAGTGGTTGTGCTTCAACACAATACAGGTTAGACAGGGGAGCATGGGTTAATTATACAACAGATGTAACTTTATCAACGGATGGTAATCACCAAATAGATTACAATTCAACTGACGTAGCTGGGAATATTGAAACTACTAAAACAAGTTATATTGCGATTGGTGTATTAACAGCAGATTTTAATTATACTACAACAGGAAGCACATTTGATTTTAATGATTTATCTACTGGAACGAGTCTTATTACTTATTGGAAATGGGATTATAATGGAACTAATTTTAGTTACGACCAAAATAGTACCATTGACTTGAATTGGAACATAGACTATAATATTGGATTATTTATTACAGATGGAAATTTAGTCACTTATACTTTAAGTGATACTAATTGGCAAATAGTTAGATTAACAGATTCTACTTCGCCAACTTTTGTTAGTATAGACAATAACAACACTTGGAGAAACAGCGATACTAACCTAATAATTAACGGTGTGGACTGGAATGTTAGTGGGAAAGATTTTGCTAGATGTGATGTAAATAATACTGGTTGGCTAGACATGAACGTTCTCGGAAACAATTTGTATTGTTTGTTCACTCAAGATGGAAATAACGAAATCAAAGTAAGTTTGAGAGACCTAGCAGGAAACGACACGAATTTTACTACTTATGGATTAAAAGACGTGAACGCAACACAAGTAGACATTTATAACGAAAACGAGTGGTTTAACACAGATTTTAACATGTTTTTTGATGTTAATTATAGCATATCAGGAAAATTGTTAGCCCAATATCGTTTAGATGGGGGAGCATGGCAAGACTTTAACGCAGACAACAACGTTTTCTTTGCAACAGACGGTAATTATGTTTTAGACTATAATTTTGTTAACAATGCAGGATGGATTAACACAGGAACAACTTATGCTTTGTTAGATAAAACAAATCCTGTAATTTATAGTATTAGTCCTGTGAGTGGTTCTTCAACTCCTTCAAGTATTCTTTCATTTGACGTGAATGATTTAAGCCTTGCAAGTATTTTAGTCAGTTTGAATAGTACGATTACGACTGCAAGTTTGAGTGATTGTTCAAACACAGGCACAATATGGTCATGCACATACATCCTAACAACCCTAATCGGAAACAACACGAACGACCTAAACATTACTGCGATAGACGGAGCAAGCAACTCCCTATCAAACATTCTTAGTTTTTATTCTCAAGAACAAAGCGGAGATAACGCAGGCGGAGGAGGAGGAGACAACCCAGTTTCTGACACAAACTCGTTCACGATTATTTCTCCAACAGACCCAAGCATAACCCTAAATGTCCTAGAAAACGACTTCACAGAATACAGTTTCCTAACAAACAACAACCTAAATATTGCTCGACCCATAGAATTCATTATTAGCCCAAATTGTGTAGACTACTTTGTTTTAGACGAACCATTTACTTTTGATGCTCTTGGAGAAAAAGAATTTGGATTAAATGTTTATGCTAGAGACTTGAACGTGAGAGAAAAACTTTTATGCAACGTAAAACTATCAGATGGTTTTTTGGAAAAAACTTTTTTCTTCGAAGTAAATGTTGTTGAAACCCCAGTAATAACTAGTTTGTTTGATTCCTTGAAACAAGAAGTTAGTGGTCTAGGAATTAGTTTATGGATGTTTTTAAGCATTATTTTGTGGGTGATTAATTTGTTATTATTGTTTTTGTTTAAGAGCAAGTACTTGTTCTTGTTTTTTAGTATTCTGTTGTTCGTGTTCATGATTTACTTCATATTATGAGTTTTAAATAAAAATATTTATGTTGGGGTGAAAAAAAAAGTATGAAGATTGTTTATAGATTGTTAATTGTTTTACTCGGCTTCTTTTTTTTGTCTCTTGGTTTGTCTAATGTTTTTTCTGTTGTTGGTGAAATAAATGTTGACGAGAATGTTTTAGTAATTGCTTTTGAGTTAATTGAACCTGTTGGGGATGATTTGATTGTTTATTATGAGTTTGGAAAAATAAGCGAGTTGAATTTGAGAGTAAAGAATATTGGTGCTGTTGATATTCACGATTTTTGTGCTACGCCCAGTTTTGGAGTGAAAGAAATTGTAAAGATTCCTCTTGACTGGAATTCCAGTATTCTTGTTGGGGAAACGATTGACTACAAATTGTTGATTGTCGTGAATGATAAGACTAATTTTGTTTTAAGTGGAGCTAGTGTTGTTTTTAGTGCTGGGGGTTATAAGGTTACTAAACCAATTTTTTTGATTCCTAGTGGTAGTGGGGGTTTTGATTTGGGGGATTATTTGTTTGCTTCTTTTACTTTTTTTGGTTTGATTCGACCTGTTCCTTTTTTGAGTAATGTAATTGCTCTGATTGTTTTGGTGGTCGTCATTTTTTGTTTTATTTTTTATTTCAAAAAATAAATTATACAAAAAACCTTATGTAGTTCTTATGCACACCTTGTGTAGATAGTTTTATATAGTAGTTTGTACACTAACTTATGTACAAAAAAATTGATACATTAAAAGGTTTTTTCACTCTCGAATGAAAGAAAGAATGGTTCACCCCAACTTTCTTTCTAAGAGTGAAATCATTGAAGTGTTTTTGTGGGAGAGTAATTTAATTATGGCAAAAAGAAAAGTTAGAAGGAAAAAGTCAAGGACTTACACTAAGAAAGCAAGAAGTGCTAGTGCAAGAAAAGCATGGCGTACAAGAAAAAGAAAATACGGTAAAAGCGGAACTAAATAAGGCGGTGTAAAACTTGCCTTATCCTGTTCGTGCTTATCGTAGTGGAAACACAGTTTTCATTTTGTATTCTAATGGAAAACTAATGAGAGTTGGTTCTTCAAGATACGTTCAAAAAGGAGCAGGAATAATACAAGTTAATAAATCGAAAGATGGTAGAAATAAGTCGTATAGAAGAAAAAAACCAAGAAGGAGTTCTAAATAATGTCTAGTGGAACAAGAAAGAGAGATGGTTCTGGTAGGGGTATTGGGGCTAATTTTGGTCGTGGTTGTAGTAAACCAACAGGAAAAAACAGGAGATAAGATATTATGGATAAAGAAAAAAAGAGAGGAGTAATTTTAATAATATTACTTTTAATTGCACAACTACCAATATTATTTGCTTGGATTCCTGAAGGGGCAGAACAATTTTATTTAAGTGGAATGTTGATTGGTGTTTTTGCGTTATACATATCAAATAAATTAACAACAAAAAAGTAGGGTGAAAATATGACAGATGGTTTTATAAAAAAAAATAGTAAACTACTTACAATACTAATAATACTAATCGTTGGAATCGGTTCTGCTTCATACTTAATTGGTAGCGGAGTAGTAAACATTAACAATTTCTTTTCAATAGTTCAACCTGATGTTGAATTAGACCCAGAAAACCAAGATTCAAGTTATTATTTAACTTTAGACATTAGTCCTAACAACATTTGTGAAGGAGACACAATTACTGGAGAAGTAAAATCAAACATGCCACGAGCAATATGTACTTTGTTTGGAGATACTGGAACAGGATTCCGTGCAATAGAAAACTTTGAATTACTAGGAAATGGGGGCTATACAGAAAACAGAGTTATTTCTGCTTCAGGAACAGTAATATTTAGAGTAGTTTGTGCTGACCGAGAACTAAATGGAAAAGTTAGTAATGATGAAAGATTAACTTCTATTGTTTGTGCTAGCCATGACGACCCAGATACTCCGCCTGAAGGAACTCTTTGTGCTGATTTAGTAGTACCTCTTGGTACTGGAGACGTGGGAGCTTTCTGTGACACTTCAATTGATTGTGAGTTTGATTTTGAATGCGATAATTATTACGACCCAACTATTAGTTTACATAAGTGTGCTTGTACTGAAACATTCTTTTGTCAACTAAACTATTCATACCCTTACGGTAGTGTTTGTGAGTGTCCACCAAATTCTCATGAACAAGTGGGCAATGACGTGGGCGATTACATGTGCGTGAGTGATTAAATCATGAATAAAAAAAATAAAAGGTTTATAAAAATAAACCAGAAAAGCATAATAATTATTATTGTTTTAATAACAATTTTAGTTATATTTGGGTATTTTAATTTAACTATTTTAAACAAATCATCTTTAAATGTTACTCAACCAATCAATGATACAACTCAAGCATTAGGAGCTTATTCTTCTGTTAATATTGCACAAGAGTTTACTGCAATTAATAATAATGTTGAAATAATTACTTTTAGTAAATGGATAGATAAAAAAATTTATCCTATTCAAAACATAAGTGTTAGTATACGAGAAGATGTTTTAGGTATTCCAAGCAATATTGATTTGTGCGTGAAATCTTTTTCTAATTCAGAGTATAACAATTTGCCTTTTGATACAGATATTAATGTCCCTTGCGAAACAAGTTTGGTTGTTGGGCAACATTATTGGATTGTTTTATCTACTTCTGGCGAAGATTGTTGTAAGTTTGCTACTGTGAAAGCAGGGATAAATAATGATTTTGATGGTAAATTTAAAAGATATGAGCGTATTGGAAACAATTGGGTTGATAATCCTCGTGTTGGTTTAAAACTTTATTTTAAGTTATTTGGGGTGAACTAAAAAAAATGGATTTGAATTTGAGTAACATTTTTTATAAATCAGTAATTCTAACTATTGCCAGTTTTCTCGGTTACTATTTTTTTGAGTGGCTAGGCTTACCAATAATGGCACAAACCAATTTATTATACTTGTTCGTGTTATTCATGGCATACATAATTTTGTTTGGAGTAACAATAGTTTTGATTGAAACTTTTTGGAGAAAGGAATAATGGTTAAGAGTTTGTCGAGTGGATTAGACCGTTTTACTAAAAAAATGGTTTATGCTCAATTCATTGCTCTTACTCTGGCTGTTTTGTTATTGGTTTTTGTTCCGTTTGCTAGTGATTTAATCGGACAACAAAACCTATTAATCCAAAGTGGTATTCTAGGAATTTTTGAAGCAATATCTTACATTATTTCAGACAAATTCTTAGTAAAGTAAGCTTTTCAAACTATTTACCTAACAAGTGGTTTGGAATACCAACCTTTCTAGGTATTTTTAATGGGTTTTTTGAACTAACAAACGTCTAACAGGAAAAACAGGCTTAGAATTCGAAACAATCTCTTTAGACATAGCCCTTCTCTTTTTAATAACCCAAAAAAAATCATCAGCCATAAAAAAATCCTTCCCAACAGCCCCCTTAAACTTATTCGCTTCACTATCCAAAACATAACAATGATTTTCAGGCAAATAATCCCACTCATCCTCATTAATATCAATAGCTTCACTCCTTAACTTAGAAGTAATAACTTTACAATAATAAGCAAAAACCATGTTCCAAGAAGCCCTAATATCAGGCTCAAGTTTTCTATAAGAAGAACCACACAAAATAGAACCAATCCCAAACTTCCTAGCTTCTCTATTTATTGATGCAAGAGATTCACCCACAGCAGTCTTTAATTTTGCATACCTTTGAGCTTCATCAAACAACAAGTATAACATATTGTTTATGTTCAACCTTTTTTTGTTAGTCCATTTGCTCCTTAAAACCATTAACGATTTAATAAAAACACCAAGACTAAAACTTCTAACACTCAAAGATTGTATATCTACTATTTTTTTTCCATAACAATAAGATTCTAGAGAAGGAGCTTTGTCTTTCTTGTCTAAGATATAGTCCAAATCGTGCAAAACATGTTCAATATGGTGCTTAACACATAATTCTTTTAACCCAGCATAGGTTTTTTCTTGTTTCTTACTAAAAAAGTCAGTTAAAGCGTTCCTCTGCTTATTTTTGTTACTGCTTCCGCCAGTAGAATAAGGAAAAATCAAGTCCACGCATTCAGGAGCAATATCACAAACATTTATTCTAAAACGATTCCTATTATTTCCCTTCTCTAAAACAAGAACATCAAAATCTTTCATAACACGCCAATAATTTAGCCTGTACAATTTACACATTTTTTTTATTGTATTAAGCAAACCCCCATTACTAGGGTCAAAAACAATCCCATTATTTAATTGCATAAAAATAGTTGCCAATAACCAGCTTTTCCCCTTACCAGCATCACCAAAAATTAGCCACCTAACTCCCTTTTCAGGATTCACTTCTATATGGTATCTTTTGTTTTGTGTTAAAATAATTTTTTTTTTATTATCCCCAATCTTTTGTTCTATTTGATTGGCTGTACCCCTAAACATATCAACCATTTTAAACTACACTCTCTATTTCTTCTTCAGAATCTTCATCTCCATGAATATTTTTTACTTCTTTCCTTTTCTTAGAACCGACCCCTTCACTAAGCTTGGTCTTGATTTCTTCTTTAGAATCTCCATGCAATTCTCTTGCTTTAGTTTCCCTGTCAATAGTATAGCGGTCAACCAAATCAATATTAACGTTTTTTATTAAATCAACTTTCCACTTAGTAATACCTATTCTTGTTTGAGTTGAATCACTTAAACATTCATAATAAACCCATTTAAACGGTGGCAAACCTTGTGATTCTCCTTTTGTTGGATAACGAGTGTGTAAATAATTTCCTAATCTTATTCTAAAATATTTTGCTTCATCAAGAATTAAGTCATCCATGTTTCTACTAGATTTTTGTATTACAGCGGACTCGTTTTTTCTTGTTATGTCTTTTATTTTGTCACGATAAAAATAATAAATAAAAACTCCTATTAAATACAAAATGAATAGAATAGCAAAAGGTAACTGGGCTTGTTGTTGCCATAAAGGAATATCATTCTCACTAAAAATAGTTAACGCACTAGGAAGTCCAGTAAAAGCAAGTAATAAACAAAAAACTAGTATTGCCCCAATAACAAAAACAATTAAGTTAACAATTTTTTTTTTATTATCGCTTTTTGGCTGTATTAATTCTGGCTTATTTTCTTCAACCATATTTTATTCACTCCTGCCTATCTTCATCTTCTTCTTCTGAATCTTCTTCATCATCAGGATTTTTGAAATACTCAGCATCCTTGTTTTCTTCTTTCAAGTTTTCTTCACTTATTTTTTTTTCTATTTCTGGCTCGTTCAAATTCTTTTTGCTAAATCTAAAATTAAGTTCTTTAATAGTAAAATCAAGACTTGCTAAAGTTAGTTCTTGTTCAAAGAAAAGTGAATTTATTTGTTCAAAAACATTTTTTAGTGCATTAAATGCTTTTTGTTGTGGTGAACCCATCATTAAGCCTAAGTCTGCGTTGCGTGGGTCTTGTGCAAAGCTTTGTGCTTCATCATAAGTAATATTTATTTGCATTTCATCGTTCATGCTATTAATTATTTCTTTTAAAGCAACATAAGCAATTTCTCTTCTCATTAGTTCAAGGTCGGCTGTGGTTCTTACGCCTGTTAAAACAGGCATTATGTTTTGGTAGGTTATTGGTGTTTCTCCATTTGCTATTTTTTTTCTGTCTAATTCTGTTAAGTTAATATATATTTGACCCATTTTATATCAATCTCTTTTCATTAAACAAATCAGACAACAATTTCTTTCGTCTAACTTGTAACTCCCACAACAAATCTTCCATTCTATCAAAAGAAAACAAATTCATTCACAAATCAACTACTTGTATTTTCCTTTAGGAATAATGTTTTGTTGAGGGTCACCCTCTAACTTATCTTTTAACTCAGCATCCCTAATCTTTTTTTCAACAACTTTTTGTTCAGAATCTTTTTGAAGCCCCTGCAAAACTTGTGAATAATTTTTTACCAAAACATTATCCCAACTATACTTGTCTCCTTTAGCATCTACTTTACACAAAACTTTTTGTATCAAACCATTCTTATCTTTAATAACTTTAATATCACAGTCTGGAGAGTTCTCATCATCATTAATCTCTATGCTATTAGGAATACCTTCTAATTGCATTACTAGTAAGCCCTTTTTGTTATAAAATGGTTTAGCTCTCCACTTTAAATTAGCATAACCTATTCCGCCAAGACCATAATAAAAATAACGATTAATACTGTGCTTCCAGTCCTCAATAAAAAACAAACCCGTCTTTCTTAAATTAGACAAAAAAGGTTTTAACAAAAAAACCAATCCAACTCCCACCAAACCAATTACTAAAACCAAAGTCATTGAATCCATTATTTAATCACCCGTAAATGCTCCCTTTTTCTTTCTTAAACTTGACTAACTCATCCTTATTAAAATAAATTATTACTCCCAGAACAAGAATAATCAAAGCCCAAATTAGTAACTGATTATCAAAATTATACTCATCCAACAAAACCTTTTTTTCTTTTTCACAATCATCCTCAGCCTTTATTGTTTTAGCACTACAATTAACAAGAGCAGTAGCCAAAATAGTTTTCTCAGCACTAGAATTAGCATCAAGACCATCCAAATGAGTATTTAATTTAGTTCCAAGAGTATCATTACAAATGTTTAGGTTTGTAGTACAACTCGAATTTTGTCTTTCAAGATTACTAATAGAGTCCTTAAAATTCTTGTTCTCCGCTTCCAAAGAATTAATCTTTGCTTGGTCAATAATCTGTTGTCTCAAATACTCATCATTTTCTTCCAACACACTATTCAAATTAAAATCCATGACATTTAGAACCCTAGAAAACTCGTTATTATTCTCGTATTTCTCAACAAACTCATTATTAGAATCAACAATTACTTTAAGAGTAGTTTCTCCAATCATAGAAAAAGAATACAAAAAACTAAAACTCGACTCGCTCTTTTTGTTCACACTCAAAGTTTTCTCATAAATCTTTTTATCTCCTTCGTACACTTTAACATTAAAGTTTTCAGCACTAAAATCACCAGTATTTCTTACACCAATACCAATATTTTGTAGACTACCAGTTCTTATTTGGTCGTCTAACGTTATTTTGAACGGAATCAAGTCTAATTGGTCAGCACCATTAATAATCTGAGTCAAATAATTATTAAGATAAGTTGTTTCTGTAATAGTGTTTTCTTTGTTTACAGTAACTCTTAAAGAATGTTGCTCAAAAGTATCTGACGGAAAAACAAAACTATGAGTAGTAGTATAATCTGTTATTATTTGGGGTATACTAAAAGTACTAATAATGTTATTATCTAATTCAACAGTAATTGGAATGCTAGAATAATAATTCTCATCACCCACATTTTTTACTACAACAGTAAGAGTAATTGTATCGTTCGGCTTCGGGGCTAAAGGATTAATACTGAAAGAATCTATTGTTAGGTCAAGACCATGCCAAATATAAACACTAGTTTTTTTTGTGTCGTCATTAACATCATTTCCTGTCGTATTAAAGTCCCCCATTACAAATTCTATGTTTTTGTCTCCGTTTGTACTCCAAATGTAAGAAAAAGATTTTGCTGAATCAAGAGTAGTATATTCTTTTTGAGTAATCAACACTGAATCAACATAGAATCTAATGTTTCCGTTTGTGTCATCTGGTGTAAAGTTTACTTCAAAGTTTGCTGTTTCTCCAATATAAGTTTTTGTTGGAGAATTAATATCATCAATACTGGGGTTGTTTGCAAAGACAAAACTACAAAGAAGAATTAGTGCTAGTAATAAAAAAATTTTATTCATTCAAATCACTTGTCCAAAATCTCCATTATAATGTGGTCATAAACTTGTTGAATATCAGAATCGTTACAATCATACTGTTCAATTCTACTTTTTATTCTATCCTTCAAAAAAGGAAAAACTCTTTGAGCTGTATCAACCCTAATTAATTCAAGATTTTTCATTTCTAAAATCTTTTTTCCAAGATTAGTATAAACAGAACCACTAGTCGCAGATTTTCCAAAACAATTCAAAAATATTTCAGTCTTTTTAGTATTTTTTTCATTTTGTTCAATCCATTTTAACATTTTCTTTTGTTGGTCATCCAACCCACCAATACTCAATAATAAATTATTTTTAGTTTCTTCTAAAAAATCTTTCTTAATTTTTTCTAACGGGGCAACCTCATAAACTGTTGTTCCGCTAGCTCTTGGAATCTTTGCTAACACTTCTGAAATTATTTCCTCTTTATTTAAATTTCCATTTCCACTTGGCATTTTTTGCAACACCATTGAAACAATTTCATCATTATCAATTTTAGGAATCTCTCCTTTAATAACATATAACTCTGAAAACGCTTTTTGAATAGCAGTGTTAAGTTCTTCTATTTTATTAAAAAAATCAAGTCTTAATTCAACAACTTGTTTTTTTACTTGTGAATCATCAAACCTAATTGTTGATTCTTTTTCTTTTATAATGGGTCTAATTGTTGCTCCAACAAGTTTTTCAGGAGCTTCAACAGTATCAATGTCTTTTTTTCCTTTAGCTATTTCTTTTGCTTCTTTATCTTCCATCCAAATTGGTTGAACATAGACTTTACACATTTCATTATAACTAGATAAAAAGAAATGTCCTTTCTTTAAATTCATTATTTCATCAACACTAGGTTTCATTTTTACTGGTAAAGCTATTTGGTCTATTGTGTGTTTGACTTCGTTTCTTTCTGCTTGATAACCAAGAATCCATGTACTAATTTGTTTTAATGGGGTTTTATCTACTCCTGCCATATCTTGAGAATCAATCCAAATAAAATTGTTATTTGTTGCCCCTTGTCTAATAAAACTTTCAACCATTCTTTTACAAGGATTATTATGTTTTTGGGGTAAAAACTTCCATGCTTCAGGAATAACAATAATTGTATCTTTCATTGTTTTCAAAACTTCATCAGCAACACTTTGAATAATTAAAGATTGAGCTTCTTCAGAAAATCTTTCAAGATTCATAATGTTAATTCCATCATATACTGTTAGAACTTTTGAAAAGTTTGCGTATTGAATTTGAGGAATAAGGTTTTCTAAATAATGTTGAAGTCTAATGTGTATTTCTTCTTTTAATCCTCTTAACTTTCCGTCAGCAAGTTTTTCATCAACTTTCTTTTTTATTTCAACAAGAGATGAAGAACCTTTGCATAATTGCATTAAAGTTCCTTTTTCTAAGAATATCTTTTCTTTTGCGTATGCTTCGATTAAGCTTTTTACAAATTCATAATCACTTCTATCTCTAAAGAAGGGGGTTATTATTTCTCCATCACTAAAACTTTTTTCCCCAATTTTTGTTTTGAAAACTATTGCTTTGAATCCGCTTCTTTTTATTAGTGCTTCAAGGGTTGTTGTTTTTCCTGATAGTTGTGTTATTCCAGTAACAATTAAGTGTGAAGGAAATACTTTAACTTCTGTTCCTTCATTAACTTTATATCCAAGTTTTATTCCTTTTTTATTCATTTTTTATTACCCCTAATTGTACTTTAGCATCTTTTAATTCTTCAAGAGCTTCTTCATATTCTCTTTGTGTATTTTTGAAAGGAATTAATTTTCTTAATTTATAATTCAAGTTCTTTTTTTCATGGTCTTGAATATAATCTTCAAGTTCGTTTATATAAAACTTTGTTGCAAAAGTTTTCCACCACAAAACAAAACGACTCATTTTATTTTTCCCCCAACAAACTTCTCAAACAAAACATAATTCTTAGAAAACAATAGAAAAGACTTAATAGCAGAAATATACGTTGCTCTGGTTTCAGAAACAGGTATATCTCGGACAAACTCGGAGAGGTTTTTTTCTGTTAACGGCAGGGTTAAGCGATTAACAATGTTAGAGTATTGGTTTATCGTGTTTTTTGATTTACCAATACTTTCTAGGTATTCTTCAAATTCTTTTTTTTGATACATCTTTGGTTTTCCCACTCCATCCCCCATTTTTTTGAAAGGATTTTTTAAATTTTATTCTTGTGTGTCTAATAAAATCTTTATTCAAACTTGTATATAAATACCCACCTTTCAAATTCGAGAAATTAGTCCTTCTTCTTGTAGTCCACTATGTTTTTTTTGAAACTAGCCCTCAAATCCCTCTTCTGCACCCAAGACAAACCCCTATTCCTCATAAGGCATCAATCCAAAAACCATTATCATCCCTACGAATAAAACGACCATTCTTTAAATTAGACAAAACTTTTAGAACAATAACCCTCTCCAAAGGAACATCATTCACAACCTGAACAGTCGAAACAATTTTTTTGTCCAAAATATAGTTATGCACTAATTCACTATGATTCATAATTAAATCACATCCAATGGAGAAACTTGGGCTTTCTTTTCTGACAAAACATGAGATAAATAAATCATTGTGGTTTTAATATCATTATGACCTAACCTTTTTGAGAGAGCAACAATATCTCCATTTTGTTCGTAACTAAGAATTGCATAACAGTGTCTTAATTTGTGCATTGATAATTTTGGAACTCCAATAAAATGAGCAAGGTCTTTGATATAGGAATTTAGGGTATTAAAACTTAGTTTACCCCCACCAAAACTTGTGAAAATGTATTCTGAATCTTTTACTTTTTGATACTTTGAAATAAACTCTTGGTATTCTTTTAACCATTTTATTGAGAGTTCTACTACTCTTGTTTTATTTCCTTTTCCAACAAATTCTACTAAGGGAATTTTTCTTTCTAATTTTAGTTGACTTTTTTTTAGGTTGCTTGTTTCTGTTAATCTTGAACCAACACTTACTACAAAATCTATTAGTAATTTCATTCGCATTACATAAAAATCTTGGTTTTTTGATTCTGGACTTTTTTCTTCAAAATATTCTGTTAGTTTATTTATGTCAAATATTTTTTTTATTTCTGAATATTCTATTATGTCAAAACGAGAATCTACTTTGTAAGATTTTAGTTCTCTGGCAACTTCATTATAACCTAAATAGTGTAATAATTTTCTTAGTATTGGGAGATGTCGGTTCATGCTAGAATTTTTCATGGTAAGTGAATCCATTTCTCTACCAATACCTATACTCTTATCACCTATTTCTTTACGTTCAATTGCTTCGTGTTCTAAATAAGTAAAGAAGCCCTCTATTTTTTGTAAGTTTAATGTTTTTACTTGATTTTCTTCTAGGTATGTACTAAAATTTGTGATGGTTTTTGTATAAGCTTTTTTGGTTAGAAAAGAGTATCTTCTACTGTCTTGAATTTGCTTGATAAATTCTTCAATTTGTTTAATCATTCACACCACTTTTCTTATACATAACTACTTCTTTTTTTTGTGGAGTAGTTCAAAGTAAGTATCCCTAATACACAGCATATAACACTTAGATAAGTTCTTCCCTGTGCATAGTTTGTGACATCCAACCAGTTGTTAGTGTTATACAGAGCTAATCGTTTTAACATCTCACTACCCCACAATAATAGTATTGTTTAAACTACTATATAAAACTATCTAATTATAATAAAGATTATAATGGTAGATAATTATAATAAACAATTATAATTACTATATTATTATTAGAAAATAGTTTTAAAATAATTGTTTTTTTGTTGTTCCGTACTACATAAGGTTATGTAGAAGCCATTGGTGTTTTTGACCAAAAAAACAAGCACTCTTAGGGTTAGGGGTAAGAGGGAGCTTTGTGTAAGTAGTAGTTCTTGTGTATAAAGTCCTTGTTATTTAGGGCTTCTTACACAAAGCCTAAATTTATCCTCTTTTTTAGTTTATGTGAAACGTATCTGTTATATTAGAAAAAGGAATTAGTTTTGTTTGACCGCAATGTTTGCACTTATAAATGGCAAAGGATTCTTTTTGTTTTGAACTATTACAACTTCCACCCCAACCACATTTCATTTTTGTGTATGTTCTGCTTTCAACATTTACTTCTATTGAATAAATATCTTCATCATACATATTTTTACCAACTTTATACTTTTTTTTCAACATTTCAAATTTATGCCCTAATATTAAACATCTCAAACCCATTTATTTCACCCAATCATTCCTATTAAGATTATTGTTAGTAATACTATTCCAATAAATTTTTTATTCATACTATTATTAGTGTTGTAACTAGTATTTAAACCTTTACAATAAAAAGGCTTTGCACTTTAAGTTAGTAAAAAGGGTTACTTTAGGTGCAGAACAAAGACTTTAAATGCAAGTTACTTAGGAAGTATAACCCATAGAATATATCCTGAACACACCCCAATAACAAAACCAATAACAGCACCCATTAATATACTTTTCCAGAATTGTTTAATATTGTACTTTTCATTGGAAATTTTTTCGTCAATTCTTTCAGCAATTTCTAATACATTATTCGCCACCAAGTCATAATCCTCATAAGTGGTTACGTTATTTTCATCTATATCATCCAGAACCTTTTTTAGTGATTGTTGTATTTCACAAAATTCCCCACCCTTAGTTTTTCGTGTATCAATTTTATCAAGTAAATATTTACATAAATCAGAAGTTAATTTTTCCCAACAAAGAGTTATTAAAATATTTAACTCACTGAGGTTTTGGTCAAAACTTAAAAAATTATTAGGGGTGTGCTGAATAATAGCTCTTTCAAGTCCATTAAAATAATGGGTGGCAGATTGTATCTCGGTTTGGTTTCCTTGATATTGTATTGATTTTGAGATTTCTTTTACTTTATTAAGAATTATTTTGTAAGTTAACATTTGGTTAGTAATTGTAAGTTTGTCCATTAACCCCACCTTTGTGTGAATATATTCCTTTGGTGTGGTCTACGAATATAATATGCGTTTCTTTTTTCAGAATAGTAAATAACATCGCCTCTCCGTGATGTTCTTGCCACTTCTTGTCGTGTTTTATAAAAAGTTCTTCCTTTTCTATCAAATGACATATTTTCACCTTCCTTTTCTTCACCTCCTTTGATTTTTTGCAATAGTGTTTTAAACATTTTGATACCTACCTTTATGTAGGTAAAAATTGCTTGGACACAATTTTATTTTCAAATGGAGTGAAATACTCCTATTTCTTTTTATAAAATAGGTTACTAACTTATTTTAAATCAGTTGTTTCACTAATGAGAACAATAATATTGTGAGCAATAAGCTTACACAATAGCTCATTTTTTTGTGCTGTTTCATTTTTTGATTTTAAACTATCTCCTAATTTGCTTTTAATCATGTGGAATGTTGTTTCTACATTTGAACGCTTGTGGTAGTGTTCTAAAAATTCTTCTTGGTTATATTGAAAGTAATTAAACATTTTTCTCCAAATGTGAGAATTTCCTCTTGGCTTTCCAGTAGCATTACTCTTGAAAGGGATGAAAGGAACTGCTCCTAAATCATTTACTAATGAAAGATTATCTCTGCTTGAATAAGCTTTGTCTGCTGACACTTCTTCAATATTGTAACCATTTAGTTGTTGAACTAATCCTTTGAATTGTGGACAGTCAGCAGAATATTCACTTGTTGCTTTTGCTGAACAAATAATGTTGGTTTTTGTTCCAACTAAAATGTGTGCTTTTATGTATTTGTGTTTTTTGTTTGCTCCGTGTTTGTCTTGACAGTAAGGTGCAAAAGTTGTAGTTCTAAATCCTGAACTGTCTACTGCAAAATTTGTTTCTACTGACTTAAGAGGTTGAGCAGAAAACAAAATTAATCCTTCTAAAATACTTTCTGTTTCTGTTTCGTTTAATAACTTTGATACTGAATTGAAGTGAGGGCTTTTTTTAATAAATTCTTTTTCGTTTGCTTGGTTTCTTTTTAACAAAACACAATATTGATTTTACATTTACTTTTGTTTCTTTAATTAGTGTTTCAACTTCTTTTTGCTTTTCATAAGGGATTATTAAATTAAATTCAGTAGTTTCAGCAACTTCTTTAAATTTTAATAATCTTGATTTTTCTGCATTTATAATAACCTCATAAATTCCTTTTATATTATCTTTTTTGTCAAGAGTTAATAAATCGGGAATTAATTTTTTCCCATTAATATTAATAAATCTTCTACCATCAGAATTGATTTTTACAACTTCCCCCCTATCAGAAAGAATTTTTGCAGTAAGAAAAATTAATTTTTCTTCTTCGACTTGCATTTAGTTTTCACCTCATTAATTTCATACCCCTTATTTGTATTGTCTCCTTTAAACTGATATTTATTTCCAGACCTTTGAGAATAATATTCCGAAGTAAAATTATCTACTTTTGAGTGCAATGTTTTAATTTCATCCATTAGTGTATTTCCTTCCCCATCAATTAAAGAACATTCCATTTTTCCAATTTGGGCAACAGTAAATCCAGAACAACAAAAAGCAATAAAAATTAATATAATTAAGACACTAAAAATAATTGGGTTTGAAGATAGTCCTTGTAATAACAAAATTGTTGGTTGGGCAAAATCTGGCAATTGTGTAGAATCAACTATGGATGTCCCAAAAATTATTACTGAAACAACAATTATAATTAAAAGCATTGAAAGGGATATTTTTAATTTACTAATTCTCTTTCCGCCACAACCATCTGGTTTTGACATCAACTGATACCAATGCTCAGATAATGAAAGATTTCTCATAATATTTTAATATGTTTTAGTGTTTAAATAGATTACTATTAATTAGACCAGTTAGTAAACCTTAAAAAATATCCCTTACTGAAACTAATTATGACAACTCTTAGAGTCTTTATAGTTCCAGAAAATGCTTCAAATGGTGAATGGAAAGCACAATTTTATTCAGACGATTTTACAAAACTAATTTTTGAAAAAAGCGGGTCAGTTGATGTTCAATGCGACCCATTAGGGGTTATAAGTGAAGGTAAAATATGGCTTGAAAAAAATAAAGAAGCTATTATTAAAGAATTAAAACCTCTTGTAAATAATCCAGAACTAATTTTTGAAAATTAAGTTGTGTAAAAAGTAATCATTTTGTGTATAAAGTCAGGTAGTTTACCTACTTCTTACACAAAGCCATATTGTTAAGGGAAAGAAGAAAGGGGATAAAACCCCTTTTATAGGCATTAAATAGCCAAATCACTCAAAGCTCCCGTCTGAGTAAACAATACTAATAATTAAACTAGTATATTAATATGATTGATAAAAACCTGTAATAAAAAAACACACTATCTTTGTTGGTTCTCTAGTTTATCAATCAATTCTGTTTTGTTTATTTCTAACAAATATTTTTCTTTTTCTAGTACACCGCAAAGTTTTTTGTATTTTTCAATCTCTCTGTCCAAGTAATCGTGTCTTTTGTTTATTTCGTCTAAATGTCTCAAAAAAATTTCTCCATTCATTTTTGTCCACCTAAGTTAATTATTAAAACACGATTCCCAATCAAACCTTCCCCAGCACCAACAACAAAATCAACATTGTTTCTCCTACAATAACAACGAACCAAACAACTAAACTGTCTTTTAGTTAAACGCAAATTCAAATGAGATTCGCTAAATAATTGGAACGCTTCATCACCAAAAATCCTCCCCCCATGCAATCCACCAAAAAACTTTTCTATTTCAGAGTATTTATTCATAATAATGACCTCAAGGAAACCCATGAATTTATTCGCGGGAGGAATTGAGGTAAAGCCTTAAAAAACCTACACCACTTAATTATATTGGTTAAGAATTTGAATCGGTCAATATTGTTGCAAACAGTAGCAACAAAAACAAAACTACAAACAATGAAAAACTTTAGCTTAACAGCTGTAAATTTAGCTAACTCTCTACTATCCAAGAAAACATCGAAACAATTAATGGATTTACATCGAGCAACATATTTAGAAAGCAAAAAAACCACCTCTTTCGGAAGCCAAGTCATCTGTGACATCCAAAGAAACGTTATCAAAACAAAAGGAACTACCCTCAAAAACATTACAGTCAAATTCAATATTCCTAGAAACTGCAAAACCTTCAACACTAAAAACAATTACTTTGTTGCATTCACTATATACCCAAGAAAAAGAATCTCTATACCCATCAAACAAAACAGGAACTACCAAAGACTCAAAGGATTGCTGTTGAGTGGTTGGCAATGTAAAACATTCGGATTGACTTCCAACCAACAAATCGTTGCTTACCTCTCCAAAACAGAACCCATTTTGCCTCAAAGAAAAAACGTTCTCGGAATCGATATCAACAGCAAATGCTTCGCTACTAGTATTCTCACTCCTCAAGGAAAAGTTTTGAACCAAACTTACTTTGGGAAAGACTTGTGGACTAAAAGAAAAACTTTTATGCAACGCAGAGCTACACTCCAATCCTTTGCTGATACTGGAAGCTATAAAGCAAGGAAAAAACTCTTGTTGTTGCAAAACAGAGAAACAAACTTTATCAAAAATAGGCTTGGAGAAATCGTTAGAGATATTACTGATTTGGCTGTCAAATATAACGCTGATATTGCTATTGAAAACCTTAAAAGATTCAAGACACTTGGAAAGAGATTTAATCATCAAGTTATGAGAATCCCTTTCTATAAATTTAAACAAATTCTTGAACAAAGATGTTTTGATAAAAACATTACTTTGAATGTTATTGATGCTTATCATACTAGTAAATGGTGTAGCCACTGCGGTGCTGTTGGCAAGGGACATTCTATTCCCTACTCTATTTTCAAATGCAAGTGTGGTCAGATAGTTAATTCCGATAGGAAGGCAAGTCTTGCTATCGCTATCAAATCCTTGTTGGAGCGGAGTAATCAAGTTCTTAACCAAACTAGTTTCTTCCAGTTTTCCAATAGGCGAGTCTCTGTAAATGGACTCTTTCGTCGAAATGACGTTGTTGTTGAAAACAATTGTATTGTACATAAACATCAACTTATCGAAAGCCAACGATTTTAATCGTTGGTCATTTACCTTCAAGACCTTTGTAACTATACTCCTCAAACTTGTCTACTCTTGCCAAAAAATTCTTTTTTAATAAATAAATCATGACCTTTCTTTTTTTTAAGTGTTTATTACAATAGCCCAGCTTAGATGTAGTTAGTTTGTTACAGTCATCTACTTTACAAATCACATTAATTCACCTTTTTTGTTATAGAAGTGGTGTTTGCCACATTTTTGGCACACCAAAAAGTCTCGAACTTCGCTGTCAAGATTTGTTGAAATTGGCAAATCCCTTAATTCATTTGAACCACAGTCTACACACTTTACATCAATCATTTTGTTCAAACTCCACCTAAATACTTTTTTTCTTCATAACATTCCTTACAACAATAACAACTAAATTTTCCTAAGTAAAAGTAATCTTCTTTCAAGATTTTTTTACCACAAAAACCACATTGCTCACTCATTTTTTATTTCACTTTCCTTTTGTCGTTGCCTGTTAAATTCTTTTATTGTTTCTTGAATTCTTTTTTCTTGTTTAAATTGCAAATAAAAAATAATTATTATGCCAACAACTATCAATAAAACAAAAACTACTTTTAATAATTCAAAAACATTCATTTCTTATTCACCTTCCTTAAATAATTACTCAAAGCAGTATCATAGTATTCTGGAGCAACTGTCCTAATCGCTTTCAGTATTTCAGTATCATCAGGAACATAATAAGTAAAACCTTTGTGTTTACTAGCAATCAATCTCATTTTTTAACCTCTTTAACATTAGCATTAACTTGTACACAAGATACCCAAAAAACAATATTAAGAAAAAAGAAAAAATAACTATTTTAGTATTTGCTTCTCCTACAACATTAATATATACTTTTACCATTTTGCTAGGGTTAATGTAAGCTGTTATGAATACATAGTATAAACAAGCAAACATTCCAAACATTTGTCCAACAATCATTAATTCTAAAAAATCTTTGAATTTCTTATTCAACATTTTTTTTTCACCCCGATTCTTTTTGCTGGAACACCAGCCCAAGTTTCCCCGTCAGGAATATCTTTTAACACCACTGCATTAGCACCAATAGTAACATTATTCCCAATCTTTACATTGCCAAGTATAGAAACACCACTACAAATTCTAACATTATCCCCAATAACAATATCTTCAACAACATCTTTCCATCTTCTACCCATGCTAACTCTTGGAAAAATCTCGCAATTTTCTCCAAACTTAATATTTTCGCCAATGGCTATTGCAAGAGGATGAACAAGTCTTGTTGATTTTGGTAATGGGCTTCTAATATCACAGCACAACCATTTTTGTATTATAAATTTCTTTCTCATTTTTTTGTCCCCCGTGATTTTTTTTATTATAGAATCAATTCTCTTATTATGATACTCCATTTCTTTCAAAGTATCATCATCAAACTCATTATACTCTCGAATCTCAAATTTCAAACCAACCAAAAAACTTATATC
>Ga0222628_1000069_pt1 | contig 50878 bp, 47 predicted proteins | sample AntAcemetageno95_FD_179860 | JGI IMG/M metagenome (GOLD analysis project Ga0222628, IMG submission 179860) | Saline water microbial communities from Ace Lake, Antarctica - #95 | ecosystem: Environmental > Aquatic > Non-marine Saline and Alkaline > Saline | place: Antarctica: Ace Lake | collected...
ACTTCACTCATAACCATAAACTCATCAGCTTCATCTCCGCCAATTTGTCCAACATCACTGCTGACAATTCTTGTGTCTAAGCCACATCTTTTAAAAATATCAATATAGGCTTTTGTGAAGAGGCGATACCATTCATCAAGTCCTTCGTTTGTAGCACTAAACGTATAAGCATCTTTCATAATAAATTCTCTACCCCTCATTAAGCCAAATCTAGGTCTCATTTCATCTCTAAATTTACTTTGAATTTGGTAAAGAGCAAGTGGTAATTTCTTATATGAAGTAACGTAATCTCTTACTACTTGTGTAATTATTTCTTCATGAGTTGGCCCTAAACAAAAATCGCGATCTTTTCTATCGGTAAGTCTCATTAGTTCTGGGCCATATTTGTCCCATCTACCTGATTCTTTCCATAAGTCACTTGGTTGCAGTGCTGGCATTAATAACTCACTAGCGTCTATTTTTTCTAGCTCTTCTCTGATAATTCTTTCTATGTTCTGAATCACTTTGTACCCTAAAGGTAAATAAGTATAAATACCAGCAGCAACTTGTTTAATAAGTCCTGCTCTACTCATTAATTTATGACTTTTAACCTCGGCATCTTTTGGTGCATCTTTTAATGTTGGTACAAATAATAAACTTTGTTTCATAATTCACACCCTCTATCTTATATCGAATAATCTTAAAATATCATTAAATGTTATGTAAACAAAGAGCCCCATCAACATAATATACATTGCATAATGTAAAGTGTTCTCCACTCTCTTGTTCGGTTTCTTTGTCGTGATTGCTTCATATCCTAAGAAGACAAGTCTTCCTCCATCAAGCGCTGGTATTGGTAATAAGTTTATAACAGCTAAGTTTACACTAAGTAACGCTGTCCAAGTTAGGAATGAAATAAATCCTGCACTAAGTGCACGTGATGTAATATCGTAAATACCCACAGGACCAGCAAGATCTCCAATGCCTACTTGATCGTTACTAAATAGTAAGTCAAGTGTTGTAAATATCATTGCAGCAGATGCTTTTACATCTAATCCACTTGCTGAGAAGCTTCGAAAGAAGCCAAACTCATAAATTGGACCTATTCCGATAAAACTATCAACTACTTTTAATCCTTGAGAAATTACTAAATCATGATTATAAGGAGTTATTAAGAATGTAATTGTTTCTGTCCCTCTTAATATTTCGATACTCATTTCAACACCATTTACATTATTATTGAAAGCTTGCGCTACATCTGCCCAAGTATTCATTGTAATTGAATCAATGGTCAATATTTCATCATTTTCAAGAATTCCAGCTTTTCCAGCTAAAGTTTCGCTGTTCATTTCTCCAATTATTAGATCATCTATTGATTCACTTTGACTATGAAGTCCAATACTGTAAAAGAAGATTACAGGAGTCACATAAACAGTCTCTTCTGATCCATTTCTTAACACTACAAATTCTACTAATCTATCCGTAGGATCTTCATCAAGAGCTACAGATATGTCATCCCATGAATAAACAGGATTTCCATCCACACTGACTATTTCATCTCCACTCTCTAACGCTTCAGCAGCAGGATAATCAGGACTTATATCACCAAGAACAGTTCCCTTCATATTAGGGAATCCTACTATTAAATTCACTATTAGAAAGATAAAGAACGCTAACACAAGATTCATAAACGGTCCAGCAAACATTGCTAAAAATCTTTGCATTTTTGTTTTTGATTCAAAACTTCTTTCAACTGGCGCGATTTGTAATTCTTTATTTTTCTTAAAGACATAAAAAGCATTTCTCTTCACAGTATACTCATTTAATTGTAAAGGATTGTTATTTTCTCCTCTTAAATCAATATTTGTAACAGTAACACTTTCATACTGTTCATATTTTTCATTTTCGTGGTCAAGAATGATTTTTTCAACATTATTAAATTCATCAAATACTAATCTTACAACTTGTCCAACACTTACTACTTCATTTGAAATTTCTTCTCCTGCCATCATGACATATCCCCCTATTGGGATAGCTCTGATACAGTACAACGTTTCATTTACTCTTTTACTCCAAATTAATGGACCCATTCCAAAACTAAACTCATGACAAAGAATATTAGCTCTTTTCGCCATAATAAAATGTCCCAACTCATGAATTATAATAACTAATCCAAGTACAAATATAAATACAATAATATTAATAATAACCATAATCAACACGTCCTCTAGCTATATTTTCTAAAAATATAGTCTTTCACTATTAAGTCTCTTTCTAATATTTTCTTCAGAGAAATATCTAAATCATTCTTAAACACATTTAAACTTTCTCTTACAATTTCTTCGATTTGTAAAAACATAATTTTACCATTTAAAAACAAGTGTACAGCAGCTTCATTTGCTGCATTCAAAGTAGTAGGATTTAATCCTTTACTTATTCCAGCATCTATTGCCAATTTTAATAATGGGTATTTAGAATATGAAAGTTCTTCAAAATGAAGACTTCCAAGTGCAATCAAATCTAATGACTTTCCATTATATGTATCTCTACACGGGTAGCTAAGTGCATAGTTAATTGGTACTCTCATATCAGGATTACCTAGATGAGCAATCACTGATGTATCATTAAATTCTACCAAACTATGAACAACACTCTCACGGTGCATAACAGTCTTTATTTGACTATAATCTACGTCAAATAAATAATGTGCTTCAATCACTTCTAATCCCTTGTTCATCATTGTTGCGGAATCAATAGTTACTTTTGATCCCATAGACCAGTTAGGGTGTTTCAGAGCATCTTTTACCGTTACACGCTTAAGTTCTTCTCTTGTTTTATCTCTAAAACTTCCACCTGATGCAGTAATAATGATATTCTTTATGGAAGATTTATGTTCTCCATTCAAACATTGCATTATCGCTGAATGCTCACTATCAACAGGAATAATAGTTACATTGTGTTTTTGAAGTAGCTTGTTAATAATTTCTCCACCAATAACAAGTGTTTCTTTATTCGCAAGAGCAATATTACGCCCTGCTTTTATTGCTTCGATAGTTGGTTCAAGTCCAGCACTACCCACAACAGCATTTACTACTAAATCATTTCCTAGTTCGCCGTAAATTGCAGCACTAATTAATCCTTTACTACCATATCCATACTCTATATTAGGAAATAGCTTCTCTAATTTTAACACATCTTCACTTTTTCCCATACTAACATACCTTGGATTAAACTCTTCAATAATTTTCTTCATTTGTTCAAGGTTAGAGTTGCCAGAGACAGATTCGACATTATATTTATCTTTATTTTCTCTAACGATATCTAAAGTTTGAAGGCCAATATTTCCTGTAGCACCTAAAATATATAGATTCATAGTAACCCAACAACTTCATTAATCAATATCAAAACGATAGAAGCAAGTATTGCTGAATCAAAGCGATCCATCACTCCACCATGCCCTGGAAATAGGTTACTAAAATCTTTAATTCCATATCCTCTTTTTATTTTAGAAGCAACTAAATCACCAATTTGCCCAAAAATAGATATTACGATAACAAGGCCGATAGTAACAAAAATATTTAATTCTATGTTTCCAATAGACTCAAGTCCTATCAGATATACGAATCCGACAGTTAAGAGAACAGCGAAAAAGATTCCACCAATAGCTCCTTCAACTGATTTTTTAGGGCTAATTTTTTCAGCCAAACGGTGTTTACCAAAATTGATACCAACGTAATAGGCAAACATATCTGTCATAGAAGTAACCATAAACAAGAATCCAATAGTTCCAAGTGACATATTTCTTAATGCACTTAGTGCACTAAATCCGATTACAGGGTATAAAATACCAACTAGATATCTTCCAAAATCATCTGATTCAAATCCGTCTGCTATCACTAATAGCAAAGATCCAACTACAACTACAAATATCAGTGTATAGAAGACGATCTCGAGTTCAATTGATCCCTTATAGTAATACGTTATTAAGAAGAACATCAATAAGCTTAAGATCATTTCAATTATTAAAACAAATATCGGTGCATTTGATTTTTGTTTGAACATTGTAAAAAACTCATATGTTGCAATTAAGCCAATAAGACCAAGTACAACATCAAGTAATATCCCACCAATAATAAATGAAGGAACAAAAATTAAAATAAGAAAGATTGCTGTTATTACTCTAGTTTTCATAATTTTTACTCCTTAATTGCGCCAAATCGACGGTTTCTTTTTTGAAAATTATCCAATGCTTTGAATAATTCTTTACGTTTAAATTCTGGCCAATACTTTTTTGTAAAATATAATTCACTATAAGCAAGTTGCCATAATAGATAATTACTAATTCTTTGTTCTCCAGAAGTCCTAATTAACAAATCTAGAGGGGGTAACCCTTTTGTATATAAATTAGCATCTACCATTTTTACATCGATATCCTCTAATTTGATTTCATCTTTTTTATATTTTTCACTAATATTTTTGATAGCTTCGATTATTTCAGTATGACTTCCATAGTCAAAACAAACATTCAAGATCAATCCTTTTCGATCTTTTGTTTTTCTTTCAATTCTATTCAGTAATTCAAAATTTTCTTTTGAAAAACGATCTCTTCTTCCTGAAAAGATAACTTTTATATCATTTTCTTTGAATTTACCTTTATAAGATTCTTCAAATTCACGTGGAAGTTTCATTAAGTATTCCACTTCACTTGTAGGTCTATTCCAGTTTTCTGTGCTAAAAGCATATACACTAAGTACTTTAATGCCAACTTCATTGCATAATAAAGTAATGTCTTTTAAGTTTTCAGTGCCTTTTTTATGCCCAATAGTACGTAATAAGTTATTTTTTTGTGCCCATCTTCCATTGCCATCTAAAATTATAGCTATATGTGCTGGTATATATTTACTTAATACTCTTTTTTCTAAACTCATTATCTCACCTCAGTACAATATATAATTATACTATATTTAAAAACATTTTTCTATAAAAAGAGACTACTTAATGCAGTCTCTATATACTCATAATGTCGATGTCTTTTTCTTCTACTAATTCATCGATTAGATTTGTGTACTTGTTTGTAAGTTCTTGAATTTCATCTTGGTACAATTTTAATTCATCTTCTGAGATGTCATGACTTTTCTCTAATTTCTTTAGAGAATCATTTCCATCACGTCTATAATTTCTAACAGCTACTTTTGCTTCTTCCCCAAGTCTTTTCACATCTTTCGTTAATTCTTGTCTTCGTTGAGTCGTTAACGCAGGTAAAACAATACGAATTTGATCACCTTCGTTACTTGGGTTAACTCCTAGATTTGCAGCGTTAATAGCTTTTTCGACATCTTTGACAATGCTTCTGTCATAAGGTTTAACTACTAGTTGCGTTGGTTCTGGTACGCTAATATTCCCAACTTGGCCTAGTGGAGTTAATACTCCATAGTACTCTACCTTAACATCTTGAAACATTTTTGGGTTAGCACGTCCAGTTCTAACTTTTGAAAAATCTTTCTTCAAAGTGTCTATTCTATGTTCCATTTGTTCTTCTGTTTCTAATAGAATCATATCAGGCATAATTTTACCTCCTTTAAGATATTAGTGTTCCTATTTTTTCACCACTTGCAGCTTTTTTTATATTTCCTCTTTCATTCATATCAAATACGATGATACTAATTTTATTGTCTCTGCATAATGCTGATGCAGTTGAGTCCATAACTTCTAAGCCTTTTTCAAGTAATTCTTTGTGAGTAAGTGAATCGAATTTTACTGCATCTTTATGTTTTACTGGATCTTTGTCGTATACTCCATCAGTTCCATTTTTAGCCATCAGTATAACTTCTGCGCCAATTTCAGCTGCTCTTAGTGCACTTGTTGTATCTGTTGAGAAGTAAGGATTCCCTGTACCTCCTCCAAATATAACAATACGGTTTTTCTCTAAATTACTAAGTGCTTTTCTTCTTATGTATGGTTCAGCAACTTGTGGAATATTCAAACTAGTCATAGTTCTTGTTTCAATTCCAAGTTCTTCAAGGGCATTTTGTAATGCAAGAGCATTCATAATTGTAGCAATCATTCCCATGTAATCTGCGCTACTTCTTTCAAATCCCATTTCACTGGCAATTTGTCCACGCCAAATGTTTCCACCACCAACAATAACCCCTATTTCTAAATTCCCTAAATCATAAGCCTCTTTAATCTCATAAGCAATTTCTCTTACTCTTAGTGGATCAATTACCATGTTTCCTTCTCCGATTAGAGCTTCTCCACTCAACTTAATGATAATGCGTTTTTTAGAACTCATTTTTATTGCCTCCCTCTTATAAGTATAGGACACTCAAAAAGTGTCCTACAAATTTAATTATTTATTTAATTGGCTTCTTACTTCTTCTGCGAAATCGTCAGATCTTTTTTCAATACCTTCTCCAACTTCAAGACGCAAGAAAGATACGATGTTTCCACCAGCATTTTTAACATATTTTTCAACTGTTATATCTGGGTCTTTAACGAAAGGTTGATTCACTAAGCAAATTTCTTTTAAGTATTTATTTAATCTTCCTACTACCATTTTTTCAACGATATTAGCTGGTTTACCTTCGTTAAGTGCTTCGTTAGTAAGAACTGTTCTTTCATGTTCAATAACTTCATCACTAATTTCAGATTTATCAATGTATTTAGGATTAATAGCTGCAACATGCATCGCTAAATCTTTAGCTACTTCTTCACTTGCTCCATCGATAACAACTAATGTGACAATTCTTCCGCCCATATGTTTATAAGCTCCAAAACTTTGTTCATCAGTTTTCGTAATTCTAGATACTCTTCTAAGTGATAGTTTTTCTCCAATTTTTGAAGTTGCATCAATTAAAACTCTCTCTAAATCTTTTCCGTCGATTTCAAGTTTTAATGCTTCTTCTAAATTCGTTGCTTTACTATTATATATAACTTCTACTAAAGTATCTAATAATGCTAAGAATTCTTTGTTCTTTGCAACAAAGTCAGTTTCACTATTTAGTTCAAAAATAACAGCTTCGTTTCCTTTTGCAAAAACATTACATAATCCTTCAGCAGCGATTCTATCAGCTTTTTTAGCTGCTTTTGAAATCCCTTTTTCTCTTAACCAATCGATTGATAATTCGATATTTCCATCAGTTTCAGTTAGTGCTTTTTTACAATCCATCATTCCAGCACCGGTCTTATTTCTTAATTCTTTTACTAAGCTTGCAGTTATTACCATAACTATTTCCTCCTAAGTTCTTTTCAAAGATAATAATATCATATTATTTCTTGAAATTCAATTATTTATTACGTCAAAATCTTATTAAAAAAGAGCTTAAAAGCTCTTTTTAATTTATTTCAAAGCTTCAATTAATTCTGCTTTTTTAAGTTTAGAATATCCGTGTAATCCTTTTTCTTTAGCAAGTGATTTTAAATCAGCAACATTCATTTTTGCTAAATCTACACTTACTGGTGCCGTAACTTTTACTTCTTCTACAACTTTAGGTGCAACCTCTTTTTTGACAACAGGTTTAGCCTTTTTTACAACTGGTTTTTCCACAACTTCAACAGTTTTAGGAGCTACTTTTTTAGCCACTACTGTTTTAGGTGCAACTTTAACAGTTGTAGGAGCTACTTTTTTAGCTTCTACTACTTTAGGTGCATCTGTTGATGTTGCTTGTGGATTAACTGCTTTTGCATCTGGTGTTACTGTACGAGTTTGGTTAAATGGTTTTCTATCTTTATTAAATGGTTTTCTATTTGGATCGTAAGGTTTTTTTACATAAGGTTTTTTGTTTGGATCATAAGGTTTTTTAACATAAGGTTTTTTGTTTGGGTCATAAGGTCTTGGTGCTGGTTTTTCCTCGATAACTTCAATAACTTCTCCACCTGCTGCTACAATAAATGCATTCGCTAATTTACCAACAATTAGTTTTACTGATCTAATTGCATCGTCATTAGCAGGAATAATAACATCTACTAAATCTGGATCACAGTTAGTATCAACAATTCCAAACACTGGAATTCCTAATTTTCTAGCTTCAAGTACTGCATTTTTTTCTTTCATTGGATCAACAACAAAAACTGCTTGTGGTAACACTCTCATGTCTTTAATACCGCTAAGGAATTTTTCAAGTTTTGCCATTTCTTTTTTTAACCCTATTACTTCTTTTTTTGGTAAACGTTCAAACGTTCCATCTTTATCCATTCTATAAAGATCATGTAATCTTCTAATGCTTTTTCTAATAGTCTTAAAGTTTGTAAGTGTTCCTCCAAGCCATCTTTGTGAAACGTAATATTGTCCTGTTCTAATTGCTTCTTCTTTCACAACGTCTTGAGCTTGTTTCTTAGTACCTACAAATAAGATTTTTCCACCATTTTTTCCAATTTCAAGTAACTTTGCATAAGCTTCGTCGATATATCCGACAGTTTTTTGTAGATCGATAATGTGAATCCCACCACGAGAAGTATAAATATACTTGTCCATTTTAGGATTCCAACGGCGAGTTTGATGTCCGAAATGAACACCAGCCTCTAGTAATTGTTTCATTGATATTACAGCCATTTTGATTCCTCCTTTTGATTTTGCCTCCACATTTATCTACATAATTAGCCACTACTTCTAAGTAGCTCTAGGCTAAATACTCTAAATGTGTGTGTATTTTTACGGCTCATATATTTTACCAAATAAACTTTTAATTAGCAAGGGTTTTGTACAATTCTTTGTATTTACTCTTTCCCTATATATATGTTAGTACAAAAACCATTCAAAATGCGTTTATTATGTTTAATCAACTATATACGATGACTTCATCATTTATCTTGTTTTTAATGAGATGATTTTACTAGATTTGTTATTTCTTTTGAAACGGATTAGCATCAAAGTAAGTAGATAAGTTTTCCAATAATACCTTAAATTCATTGGAGAAATCATTATAATAATCAAAATCAAAAACATTATCTCTTAATTTCATTTCAAAAGCGAATGCTTTTTCATTCAACGATTTTGCACCAATTGTTGCAGCTAAGCCTTTTATTGTGTGCACCTCAATAACCAAGTCTTCGTTATCTTCTTCTTTAAACATGGTGTCAAATCCACTTTGAAAGTTAGCGTAATCGTTATAGAAAGTATATAGAATTTCAAGATAAAGTACTGAATCTCCGAACATGTTTTTGATTCCCTCTTTTGTATCTAAGAAATCTAAATTTACACTTTGGTCTTTTCGTGCATTAATTGATATTGAAACAATATCAATATATTTTGATAAGACTGTGAACAGTGCTTTCATTTCAACAGGTTTTGTTAGAAAATCGTTCATACCAGCAGCTAATGACTTCTTACGTTCAATTTCAAGAGCATGTGCTGTCATTGCGATAATAGGAATATTTCTATACTTGGCGTCTGTATTTCTAATTGCGATGGTTGCTTCTCTACCGTTCATGACTGGCATTTGAATATCCATTAGAACTAGTTTGTATTCTTTTTCTTTTTTGTCAAGAATATCTATTACTTCTTGTCCATTGTTCGCAATTGTTACATCAAATCCTTCTTTCGATAATAGCTCATTAACGATACGTTGATTAATTAAGTTATCTTCTGCAAGAATGATACTTGTTCCAGGTTTTACTAAGTCCACTCTGTTTGGGTTAGCTGGTACCGCTTTTTGTTTTAGTTCGGATTCACTAAACATTGTAACGATAGTATCATACAAGAAAGAAGGGTTAATTGGTTTATCTAAAAAGTTAACAATTTCAACAGCGTTTGCTTTTTGAATAATTGTCTCATGATCATAGACTGAAATCATTAATAGTTTTTTCGCTTTTTTCGCTAATTTTTTCGACTGAATGCGATTGAACAACTCAATTCCATCTAAATCAGGCATTGCATAATCCATAATAATTAAATCTGGGTCATACACTTTATGTTCTAAAAGATTAAATACTTCTTCTTTAGTAGATGCAATTTCAGTTCCAAAACCTAATGAGTCACAGATTTTTCTAATGATTTCTAGAGAGACAAGGTTATCATCCACAATTAGAATATTCAATTCGCGAAGTATTTCAGGTAAATCTGTTTGTTCAATTGGCTCTTTCAATGCTTCTAAAGGAACATTGAAGGCAAATGTGCTCCCTGCATCAAGGTTACTTTCAATAGATAGTGAGCCACCCATTATTTTTATTAAATGACTTGTAATAGCTAGTCCTAACCCTGTTCCACCAAATCGTCTTGTAAAGGACGTGTCTGCTTGAGCAAATGGCTCTGTTATTCTTTCTATTTGTTCTTGTGTCATTCCAATTCCTGAATCTTTAACTATAAATACTAAATAAAATTGATCCCCTATATAAGTAGGTTCAATGATTAATACAACTTGTCCTTTTTCCGTAAATTTAATAGCGTTAGAAACGATATTAATTAATATTTGTCCAATTCTAAGAGGGTCACCCAAGAAACGTTGTGGGATACCTGGTTCGATGTTAAAAAGGAATTCAATGTTCTTTTCATTTGCTTTCAATGTAACTACATTTGACAGATTATATAACACATCGTTTATATTAAACTCAATGTTTTCTAATGTCATTTGTTTGGCTTCAATTTTGGAATAATCTAAGATATTATTTATAATACCTAATAAATTTACTGCAGAACTTTTTAAACGATTATTATAATCCCTTTGGCGTACTGAAAGTTCCGTATTATCCAGCAAAGTAGATAACCCGATTACAGCACTCATTGGAGTCCTTATTTCATGAGACATATTCGCTAAAAATTCCCCTTTAGCTTGATTTGCTTCAATTGCAATATTTTCCATTGTTTTTGATCTCTTCGTTAAGTTTACCAACACTGCACGAGTATGTATCACCCATGACATAAAGGAACCAATAATGAACACTGCAATATTTATAATTATTAGAAATATACGATTTATGTAGATTGTATTATGGAACGTTACAAACCCATAATTTTCATATGGAGCAATCAATAATAAACGCAAGGTAGTATGGACATCTTGATAGTTTTCTGGAATTGCCCATCCTGATATGCCTGCTGTTATTGCTGCTTGATCTGTTTGTTCCATTTTCATTAATGCATCTGCTACTTTGTAACCTAATTCATCTGATATATGTGTCATTTTTGCCATTGGCCATTCTGGATATAATTGTGTTGATACTAGAAACGTTGAAATAGTTGCATTCACATGTAACACTTCAATATCGTTCAAATCGATTAATCCTTCATTATCCATACGTTCCAATGTACCTGTTCTTACAGTCCCTGCATCAAATGTTCCATCTAATACACGTAAAACAACATCATCATGTGAGCCTGTAAAAGTAACACTTTCGAAATCGGAAAGTGGTTTTATCTTATTATCTAATAATTCTTTTAGGGACATTTGCCATCCACCAAATGAATTTTCATCAACTGCTCCAAATTTTTTATCAATTAAATCATTATAATCTGAAATACTTGAATTATCACTTCTCTTAAATATAACACTACCAAATGATGTGGTTTTTGTTCCATTATAGAGATACTGCATTGTTGCAATTTGGCTAACATTGTGTCTTACTTCTAAATCAACATATATGGCTGGATTCACAAGAACGAAATCAACTTCCCCATTTTCAACCATCTCATTTACTTCTTCAAAATCCATCGGTACTATAACAAAAGTATAATCCAACAAATTATTATTAAGATATGTCTCTGTGTCACTCCATCTACTCAATACTTCTGTTGTACCTTGATTCGCAAGAATACCAATTTTGACAACTGTTGGGTCGCTTTCTTCAATCCCGTAATCATGGTAGTACTCGGAAACTACTTCTTCTTCTCTAATAGTAATAAGGAATACCATTCCTGCTACAAAAATACTGAAAAATAAACTATATACAATCAGTTCTTTAAAAGTCAGTTTTTTCTTCATAGTATACCTCCATAATTAGTCTTCTTATTCTATTATAACATGTAAAAAGAATATGATAAAAAAATAAAAACAATAAAATAAAAGGTTGCTATCAAAATTTGATAACAACCTCTATATTATTCGATTCCATTTTGACTTAGAAGCATATCAACTACTTCTTTTCCCAATCGATACCCAAATGCATAAACAGTTTCTATGACTTCTGGATTTTTTGGATCTACTTCGATTTTATTTCTTAATCTTTTTACATGTACATTTATCGTATTATCCACTGATTCCTCATATTGTTCTCCCCAAACAACTAAGTACAATTGTTTCTAGAGAAGGCTCTCTCAGGATTATCCAGTAGCATCTTTATAATATCAAATTCCTTATTTGTAAGTTCGAGTTCTATATTGTCTCTTTTTACTTTTCTAGATAGAAAATCTATATCTAAATGTTTAAATTTAAATGTTTTACTGCGTTCGTTTTCTTTTTCCCTATCTTCTAATATAATCTTAATACTTTCAACAATCTCATCTGGTTTTAGTGACTTCTCAATAAAATCACTTGCTCCAACCCCAATAAGTTTTACTCTAGATTTTACATCTGCATGAACAGTATTTATTATCACAGGTACATCAGATTTTTTACGTAGAATTTGTAAAAAAGCATATCCGTTCATTTTTGGTAAATCTAGATCCAAAATTATTGCGGAATAATCATGTTTATTAATTTCTAGCAACCCATCCTCGGCGTTAAAACAACAGTCTACAATGTAGTCATTATTTTGAAGTTTACGCTCAATTGTTTTACTAACGATTTTATTGTCTTCTACTAGTAAAATTCTTTTCATAATGTAGCCCCTTTGAATACTATATTTTACACACAAGACTATTATATCAAATACATCCGCTTTCTACAAGATTGTTAATGAACATTGTCATTAATTTTGATTATATATACAAAATTGTTTTTTATGTCATAAAAAAGAACCAAATTTTTATTTGGCTCTTTTGTTGTTTGTCTATAATTGATCCATATATTTATGCAATTCTTCTCGTAGCAGGTCATAATTATTAAGTAGTGGCTCTTCTAGAAGTAATACATCACTTATTTTGTTTTCTGCGGATAGGTCTAAAATTTGTTGAGTAAGTTTTAGTATTTTTGGAGCATTCAAATAGATAAATGAACCTTTCATATAATGAAGCGCTTTATATATTAATGCACAATCTTTCGCAAAGAATGCATCGTTTATGTTTTTAAGGTCTTTTTGTTTTTCAGCATAAAATGTATTTATAATTTCTTTACGTAGAAAATCATCTTCATAAAATAATTCAAATCCGTTTTTATTAAATATTTCCAACTCTTTATCAATCTCTTTTGTATCATTAATGCTACTGCCAAAATACTCATTCAATAGTTTTTCTAGATTTTCTTTACGAATAGGTTTAGGTAAAACACCATTCATTCCACACTCAGCTATTTTGTTTTGTGTTTCTTCAACATCATTAGCTGTAACTGCAATAATTGGAACGTCTCCATTCGGACCATCTAGTTCTCGAATGTGTCTGCTTGTTTCATATCCATCCATACCCGGCATAAAAATATCCATAAAAATCATATCAAAAATTTCTTTTTTTACTAATTCAATTGCTTCAACCCCGTCTTTGGCTTCAGTAACATCTAAATACATTCTCTTAAGTAATTCTCCCATTACTCTTCGGTTAATATTATTGTCATCAACGAGTAGTATTTTCTGTTTACTCAGTGATTTATATTTCTCATCCATATAAATCCTCCTATCAGTTCCTAGGCGCTATTTACCCCTTATTATTATGCTTCTTAATACTGATTATTCGCTAGTCCATCCTCAATATACAATGTTTACTATTTTAGTCTAATCAATATTATTATTTTAATCAACACTTAGGATGTTTTGTTAATATTTATTTAAGATTTAATTAAGATTTGTGATTGCGATTGTTATTTCACGAAGTAAAACCGCTCAATTTACTACTTCAATTTTTAATGGAAGTATTTCTTTTACTTAGATAGCAATCTCGAAAATCGGGTAATTTCTCTACCATTTTCTCTTGCACTAATCACCAATATCTTTGAAGTGGGAGTTATCCTAAACTTATTAGATAAAGTAAACATAAAGATTATCAAATATGGATTTATAACAAAAAACAAAACCTCTCGGTTTTGTTTTTTAACATTTATTCTGATTTATTAATTTCAAACTCTGTAATTTTAACAATGTAACTTGCTCCGGTAGCTGTAACTGTATAATCCGCAAAGACTTTTATAGTATATTCTGAATCTGGGTTTAAATCATCAATAAATAGTACTGTCCCATCATTCGTAAATCTAATAAGTCCGATGTAATTCGTTCCAGACCATAGTTCTGCAGAATATATGATGTTAGATTCAAATCCTTCTTCATTCCATTCCGCACTACAAGTTGTTTGAGTTCCTGTAGATGAACAATCTATACTAGTAAGTATTGGTCTTGGTGCAGCTAGCGTATTAAAATCTAATAGCTCAAGTTCTACATATACTGTATCACTTTCACCTGTTGGAATGTAAGAATACTCAACAACAAGCTTATAATTTGTGTCTTGAGTTAACCAATCAAACATTATTTCATTATTGCCAACTAATAATCCTGATATATTTGCTTGGTGACCATCAATATCATAAACATAAGCTGTCATTGAAACGATTTCTGATTGCGCATCCTCGACATCTATGACCACATTAATATATTCTTTGCCTATTTCATAACTAGTTAATCCAAAATAATTATCTTGTACACTAGAGTCTACAACATTAATAGTTCTAGTAACATTAAAAGGTACTCCATCTATAGTCGCACTATAAGTAATTGTATAGGTTCCTACTATATTAGGATACAATGACTGCGTAATAACTGCATTAGGATATCCAATTACACTTGCTCCTGGATCAACAAATGGAGTGTTTATTTCTACTTCTACAATACTATCTCCATTTAGAACCATATAAGGAGCAAAAACAATATCTGATACTGGCAACGTACTAAATTCTTCCGTATAATCTCCTATAGAAACAAAATTACCATCACTCAAATAAAATCCATCTAATATAAAATGATATGTTGTTTCAGCTAATAATCCTTCAAATGTTATTGTAGTTGTTCCGTGAGAATAAACGAACCCAGAAACTCTCTCACTTCCAAGATAAAGTGATGCAAGTGGGTTTGTAATTCTCTCTGTTGCATCATCAACAGTAACCGAAATAGTAAGACTATAAGCTTCTGCATCAACCAATTCTATTACTACTCCAAAATCAACTTCACCTGGCACATCATCTGGATCATCATTTGGGTCTACATCAACTGCATCAACAATGACAGTTCTATGTGCATAAATTGAAGCTAAATTAAAGACAATTATATATCTAACAGTGTATGTTCCTGCTATTGCTGTATCTACATCTGATTCAATCGTTATTTCTAATTCCTGTTGCTCTCCAATGATAGTAACGCCTTGTTCTATATATTCGTCACCAACATTAAGATGCAATTCTTCTTCACCAACAAGTTCTAGTCTTGGATAATCCTTAGGGTCAGTTAACGTTGTTTTAGCCCCAATTGTATAGTCGTCTAGCGTGTATACTAGCTCATTATCAGTATAAGAACCAATAAATTCTAAACGATAATATGTTTGGTTAGCCAGTTCATCAAACTCTAAATATGTCATTCCATTAGCTACAGGAAAGGATTTGATTTTTTCATCAAGATAATACAATATTCCTTCACCATCAATTAAATCCCCATCTTGATCATCTATTTCGATTAAGAAAGTAAGTGCATTAGGATCTATAGACTCTACAGACAAGTTTATATTAAAGTCTTTTTCAGTTTCTGGTACAACTCTAATTTTTCTACCTATTCTAATTTCTTTACCATTATAATCAACACTATAGTCGATAAAATATATACCATATGTTGTAATATCTAGATTAGAATCAGTAGTTATTTCAAGATCAAAATCTCCAACTAGTTCTACCCCTGGATCAACGTATTCTTCGTTTAATCCAATAGTCACATCTATCTCACCATTAAGCTCTAAAGCAGGTAAATAATCTTTTAAGATTTCTGGTAACTGATCACAACCTGATAAAAATAAAACCAATATTGCCACAATTCCAATAATTACTTTTTTCATTAAAAAACCCTCCTATTTTCCATTTTGGAAGGTTTCACTCTCTTGAAAGGATTTTGTTCAAGCAATTGATTATATCCCCTAGTAACCTTCCATACACTAACTTAATTTTATCATAATATTTTACTTGTCGCAATATTATTCTAACGATTAGGTTTTAGTTCCGCTTTTCAATAAAGAAAAACACCACCTGTATCAACAGATGATGTCTCTTCAATCACTTTTCAAACTATGTAAGTTTACTATTCTAATGTTTTATTAAACTGTGCATTGTATAGGTTAAAGTAGAACCCTTCTTTTGCTAGTAACTCACTGTGTGAACCGGTTTCAATAATGTCTCCGTCATTCATAACTAAAATATGATTCGCATTTTTTATCGTTGATAAACGATGAGCAATGACAAAGTTAGTACGGCCCTTCATTAGTTTAAGCATTGCGTTTTGAATGTAACTTTCAGTTCTTGTGTCAACGCTTGATGTTGCTTCATCTAAAATTAGGATACGTGGATTAGCAAGCAACGCACGAGCAATCGTAATTAATTGTTTTTGACCTTGTGAAATATTATTTGCTTCCTCGTTTATAATTGTTTGATATCCATCTTTTAGCGTTCTAATAAAGTGGTCTACATTTGCAATTGATGCTGCATTATATACGTCTTCATCAGATGCTTCTAATTTACCATAACGGATATTATCCATAATTGTTCCTTTAAATAACCAAGTATCTTGTAGTACCATTCCGAATGCTTGACGAACATCACTTCTTGATGCATCGTAAATAGATTTACCATCAATTCTAATGTCTCCTGATTGAGCATCATAAAAACGAAGTAATAGATTTACTAGTGTCGTTTTACCAGCACCCGTTGGACCAACAATCGCAATTGTTTCTCCTTCTTTAACATCAACACTGAAATCTGTGATCAAGTTTTGTCCTTCTTTATATGAAAAAGCGATATGATCGATAGTAACATGTCCAACTACATCATTAAATATATTTGAGTCTTCTTGTCTGCTTTCTTCTTCTTCATCAAGTAATTCAAATACACGTTCTGCGGCAGCTACTGTTGATTGGATTAGGTTTGAAACACTTGCAACGTTACTAATTGGTTGTGAGAATAGTCTAATATATTGTATAAATGATTGAATATTCCCGATTTCAATTGCTCCATTGATAAATAATATTGCTCCAACAACACTTATTAATACATAGATAATGTTGTTTACAAGGTTTATGATTGGCATAATAATACCACTCATAAATGCTGCACGCCATGCTGCATGTTTTAGTTCTTTATTAATACCTGTAAAAGTTTCTATTGAACCTTCTTCTTTTCCAAAAGCTTTTATGATTTGGTGTCCCGAATACATTTCTTCGATATGTCCATTTAAATCTCCAAGCGTTTTTTGTTGTGCCTTGAAGTATTTTTGGCTTCGTTTTACAATTGGTTTTATTAAGAAGAATGATAATGGCAACGTGATAAGTGCAACCAAAGTCATTGTTACAGAAATTGTAAGCATCATGTAAAGTACACCAATAATCATTACAATCGCAGTAACCAAGTTATTCAATCCTTGTTGCATTGTAGAACCAACTGTATCTACATCATTTGTCACACGACTTAGTAATTCACCATGAGTTTTACTATCATAGTATTTTAATGGTAATTTTCTAAGTTTTTCTTTGATATCTTTACGCATTCTAAATACTGTGTTTTGTGTTACTCCAACCATAACAAAGTTTTGGATATAAGCAAATAATGCACTTAGCACATATAAGACAGAAAGATATGTAAGTAAATCATTTATAGGAGCAAAATCTACTCCTTGTGGAGAGAAAAATCCTTTGTATATTTCTGTAGTAATATCCCCAAGTACACGTGGTGATATTATTGTAAATACCATTGAAGCAATCGAGAAGATAACAACAATAATTATTTTTGGTAAATCTGGTCTTAAGTAATTGATTAAGCGTTTTAATGTCCCTTTAAAGTTCTTTGCTTTTTGAACAGACATCGCCATTCCCATAGGTCCACCATGAGGTCTAGAACCACGGTTTTGTTGTTTTTTATCGTTACTCATGATCCATCTCCTCCTCTGTAATTTGACTGGATACAATTTCTTTGTATACGTCACATGATTGTAATAAGGATTTGTGTGTTCCTATTCCAACTATCTTACCTTCATCAAGAACAATAATTTGATCAGCATTACTAATTGTTGAAATTCTTTGAGCAACGATAAAAATAGTTGATTCTTTGATATGAGGGTGAAGTGCTTTTCGAAGTTCAAAATCAGTTGTGAAATCTAATGCTGAAAATGAATCATCAAAAATATATATTTTCGGGCGTTTAACAATAGCTCTTGCAATTGATAAACGTTGTTTTTGTCCACCAGAAAGGTTTGTACCTGATTGAGAAACTACTCTGTCTAACCCACCATCTTTTTCAGAAACAAATTCTTCTGCTTGCGCGATTTTTATCGCATCCATGATTTCATCATCTGTGGCATCTTCTTTTCCTAGATTCAAGTTATCACGAATAGACCCGCTAAACAGTGTCGCTGATTGAGGGATATATCCAATATGAGAACGCAAGCTTCTTTGCGTAATATCCTTGATATTTACATCATCAAGCAAGATTTCTCCAGATGTTAAATCATAGAATCTTGGGATTAGGTTTATCAATGTTGATTTCCCAGATCCTGTTCCTCCAACAATTGCAGTAATATTACCTGGTTTTGCAGTAAATGATACTTCACTTAATACAGGCATTTCTGCACCAGGATATTTAAACATAACATTTTTAAATGTGATAGCTCCAGTTGTTTCTGTTTGTTCTATAGCATCTTCTTTATCTTGAATAGTTTGTTCCTCATTAAGGACTTGGAAAATTCTTCTATAAGATGCTTGAGCACGAGGAAACATAACAAAGATCATTGACGCCATTACTAAACTAAACATAATTTGCATTGCGTATTGCAAGAAAGCAAATATAGATCCTATTTGCAAAGTTCCCTCATCCACTTTGATTGCTCCAAAATACACAATAGCAAGTGATGTAAAGTTCATAATAATCATCATTACTGGCATAATAGATGTCATAATTCGATTCACGCGTTTAGCAATAGTAATATGATTTAGATTTGCTTCACTGAAACGCTCTTTTTCACGTTTAAATCTATTGAAAGCACGAACCACGCGAACTCCAATCAAGTTTTCACGAAATACAAGGTTAACTGCATCTAAGCGCTCTTGAAGTTTTTTAAATAGAGGTAGCGCTACAAAAGCGACAACTATTATTGTAAACACTAATACTGGTATCGAATACCAAAAGATAAAAGATAACTCAGTACTTTGCATACGAGCCTTAAGAATTCCACCAATTAGCATTAGCGGTGCCATTACCATTAGACGTAACATCGTATACGTAAAATTTTGAACTTGAATAATATCATTTGTGTTTCTTGTAATAAGTGTAGATGCACCAAATTTATTATATTCTTGAGATGAAAAGTTTGAAACTTTTTGAAATACCCAAAAACGTAATTTAGTACCCACACTTACAGCTATTTTTGCAGCAAAGAATGATGCAAAAATACTTGCAACGATGCTTGCTAATGAGATTAACAGCATCAGTCCACCTTTTCCATAAATATATGGCAAGTCTTTATTGAAGATACCAATATCAATAATATCAGCAGTGTATGATGGTAATTCTAATTGAGAATATACTTGTGCTGATACAAGTAAAATAATCAAGAGAACGGTAAATCGTTCTCTTGTAGTTAATAATTTATAAGCCTTTTTCATTTTTCTTCTCCTAACTCTTGAAAGTATTTAATAATATCATCGAGAATTGAAATAAAGTCCTTACTTTTTTCTTCTCCAAGATAATTCGATAATTCGATGAACCTTTCTGTAATAATTCGAAAAGATTCCTCTAAAACTTTTTTTCCTGTTTTTGAAATTTCAATTAACGTTACCCTTCCATCTAGTGGATCATTCACACGAGAAATATATTCTTTTTTCTCAAGTGCATTAACTGTTTGAGAGATTGTTGGATGGCTTACATTCAACATCGTCTTTAATGTCTTTACATTAATGCTTACACCTTTTTTATGTTTCATCATTGAAGTAATGCGCATAATTCTTGTCTCCAATTCTGTTAAAGAAGGTAGAGTATATGAATGCTTTTTTAGTTTTGTCAACTCATGAAGTTGATTCCAAATAATAATTCCATTATGTTCTTTCATATGTCACCTCATTTTCTATTTAGGTAAGTTCGTTACATATTTTATAATATTCTCATTATAAATGCAACTATAATGAATTAAATCTTTTTATATTCCATTTGCTCCAATAAAAAAGACATATCCAAAATCGCAATATATCTCATTAATTCCACTTCTGTTAATGTCTTTTTTAATTATTAAGAAATTTACTTGTCGGTATGTGGATGACCTACCATTGTAGATTGAGGTCTCTTTCGAACTCCACTAGGATGGCCCATTCCAGACGTTGGCATCATATCTTTCATATTCCTAGTTTCAAAAACAACATCGAATATCTTGTTAAAGCTATCAATGATTTGATCCTTTGCATTTTCAATATTGATGTCTTTAACAAAGTCTTGTAATTTCCCAACTTTATAGCCTTTTGGCCAACAATCTTTGATAAATTTATAGTTTGATATATCCGTTGTTACATCAACTGATAATCCTTGATATGCAACGCCTTTTCTTTCTTTAATACCTATAAAACATATTTTTGTGTTATTAACAAATACACCAGGATAACCATTGACTTGAGAAGGAGTTAGGTTGTATTTGCTCACAGTATCATTAATTACTGCTTCAAGTATACTCAGATATTCATCACTTCTAATATTGAAATTTTTTAGTTTCAAAATAGGATATACCACTATTTGTCCTGGTCCGTTATATGTAATCCCTCCACAACGATCAGTTTTAGATAATTCTATTCCTTGATTTGTGATTTCTTCTTCACTTATAAGTAAATCTGTTGTATCAAAGTCTACTCCTGTTGTAAAAACCGGTGTATGTTCCAACACTAATAAAACGCCATCATACTTACCTGCATTTACCGCAGCAAACATTTGATGTTGCAACATTGCTGCTTCTTTAAAAGAAAGTTGTTTCTCAATTTTCACTACTTTACAATTCATAAACTCACCCTTTTCCATTATTTTTATAAATCTACATTTTCAATTATACAATAACCAACAAAAACTATCAATAGTGTAAAATATTGGTTATCTACACTACTTAGAATTACGTTAAAATCAAACAATCAATACTGGATATAATACATTATATATGTTTTTTGCTCATTTATTCACTTACTTCTATTTCAATAATATATCTTCAATTGATGGTTTACTTGAATACATTTGAAGAACTAAGAACCCAGCGATTGCAGCGCTCATAGTTGTAAAATAGATATTCTTAAATCCACCATTTAGTGTTTCTTGAAAAGTGTCTTCAACATTAAGCGCATTATTATCAATATCATTCAAATAATTAGAAACACCAGCATTGAACTGAACACTTACATCTGTTTTAAAAGCAATCATTTGTGTCCTGAGTGTTTGTATCTCTTGAATTGATGACTCCAATTCTGCTTTTTGTCCTATATATGAAGTAATAAGTTCTTCCAATTCCACTAATGTTGTAAATCCTTCTAAAGACTCTAAAGTCATTGGCATCAACCCACTTAATGTTGATGGTTGGAGCAAATCTAATATCTCACTACCATCAAATGCAGTGCTAGGAAGTGCTTCGAGTTCAGTCTGAATTGATGAAAGCGTCATAATAGTCATATTAATACCAAATAATCCAGAATTCATTCCAGTAATAGCTTCTTCCAAACCATTAATTCCTGATTGAACACCGTTTTCAATATTCATAGTAACAATTGGAATAAAGGAATCAAAGATTGCAGTATAGAATGTTTTGGTATTGTCTGAAATCGTTGTAATGTCTGAACCTTTAATTAACCCAATAATTTCTGGATCAAGAGATCCATCTGATGTTGTAGATGGTTGTGTTAATGGAATCAAAGTTTCTCCAGAAAATTCAGGAAATGTAAAATCGGCAAATTTTTCCGCAAAACGAGAATCTTCTTGTAGTTCTGTAAAAGCTGTATTAATTTCTTCTGAATAGATAATTGCAGGAATTGTTAAGTTTTCTGGTAAAGCACTTGCTACATTACTCTGTGTTTGCATTCCAGCACTTGCAATAAAAGCAATCATAATTGAAGGAGCTATTGTAGTCCCTAAAGAGCGAATTAAAGAGAGTGTTGCTAATGCAGAGTTGGACTCTTCTTGTTTTGTATTTTCTAGCATCATGTAGTTAAGTGGAGTTCCTAGTGAGAATCCCATACCTAACCCCATTAGTATTAGACTTACAATAACTGTAAATATACTTGGAAAAGGAACGACAACAAATATTAAAAATATCGCTGCAAGCGCAGACACAGAGAATCCAAATCCAAGAATAGGTTTAACTCCAAACTTATCGATTAAACGTCCAGACAATGGAGCTCCAATACCGGCGAAGACTCCAAGTACAATTACAAAGTATCCACCACTTCCAGAAGCAATTCCAATATTAATTTCCGCAAATTGTGGAACAAAGATAATCCCCATCAAAATAATACCTGAAATAAAAGATAAAATTAACGTAATTACAATTGCTCGTTCATTAAAATACGAAAGGTTTATAACTGGATCTTCTGCTTTCTGTTCAATGAACAAAAATAGCGGGAAAATCACAATAGAAACTATTAGGAATGCGTATACTTTCACATTGGCAAATGAATTCCAAAAATCAAGGAAATTGATATTTTTAAGCCCATATAATAATGATAATATCATAATTGTTAAAACAAAAATTCCAGCAAAATCAATCTTTTTCACATCTTCATGTTTATTATTTGGAAGAACTATAAATCCTGCTATTAGAATAAATATTGTTATTGGTATATTGATAAAAAAGATATAACACCAATTAGATTGCCCAGATATATCAAGTATAAAACTTCCTGCTGAGGCCCCAAAAATATTAGCAATACCATAAACTCCTCCAACTAAACCAAGTGCAACTCCTCTTTTTTCTTTTGGAAACGTTGTTCCAAATTCCGCAGTTGCAACTGGAATGATTCCTCCTCCACCAATCGCTTGTATAGCTCGTGAGACAAGCAACATAGTGAAGCTTCCTGTAAACTGGCTTAAGCCAGTTAATAAAGACCCAGCACCAAATAAGAAAATGCTTATTAAAAATATGTATTTTCGACCGTACTTATCTGCTATTTTACCCATGATTGGTATACTAGCAGCATAAGCCAATGTATAAATAGTTATCATCCATATACCAAGCTGAGAATCTACACCCATATCGTTTTGGATGATTGTTCTTGCTGGTGTAACAATTCCAGTATCAATAGCACCCATAAATATACCAGCAAGATAAATAATCATAATTAATATCAAGTTCGAATGTTTTTGTTTGTTATTCATATGTGATTTCTCCTTAGATTCAATTTGTTTCGATTGCATTTCTAACGTTAACGGTCATTTTTTGTAATACTTCCTTAAATATCTTAAATTCTTCTTCAGAAACATCTTTCATTACTGATTTGTGCCATTCATCTAACACTTCACGACTTTTTGCGAAGGTTTTACGACCTATTTTAGAAAGACATATTAAATTTTTACGACGATTGCTTATATCTTCATACTTGTCGACATATTTTTTTAAATACAATTTATGAATAGTTTTTGAAATACTACCCTTATCAACCGCAAAATGATCAGCAATTTCATCTTGACTAACTCCTTCTTTTTGAAAGAGGTACATAAGTATGTAATGTTCAGCGGAAGTAATTTTCAAGTCGGAAGAACTACGATTTACAAAAATATTACTATAACGAAAAATTGTTGACATATCATTTAAAAACATTTCATCACTCCTTTATAGTTGCACTTGCAACAGTTGTAACATCAACAATTATATTACAATTTATTTTATTATGCAAGAAAAAAAATATTGACAGTTTCTGTCGGCTATCGTATAATGAAATTGACAGTTTTTTTCGTCGGTTATAAGAAATGAGGGAAATTATGTTAAATGAATTTCAAAACATCGATAGTAGTAACGAAAAAATTGATAGAATAATTAATTCAGCTTTAAAAATATTTAGTGAAAACAATTTCGATAAGGCTTCAACAAATCTAGTAATCCAAGATGCCGGGATTTCTAGAGGGTTGTTATATCATTATTTTAAAGATAAACAACAGTTATTCGATTTTCTTTTAGAATTTACGTATGATGTTATTTCAGTACATATGTCAAATGATATTGATTGGGATTCCAATGATTTATTTGAAAGATTCAGTCAAATAATGAGAGTGAAGTTAGAAACTCACGACAAATACCCTTACATCTTCGATTTCTTTGACAGATGCGGTAGGAAAAAAGGGTTACAAGATTTTTCAAAATTAAAAACCGAAGGTATGCACAGTATTAAATCAGATTTTTACAAGACAAGTATTGATTACACAAAATTCAAGGATGGTATTGATGTTGAGAAGGTAGTTTCTGTATCCAGATATGTAGTTACAGGAATTTTAACCAAAGAATTCAGTATTGGGAAAATCACAAACAAACAGGTGAATACCGATGAAATTATGTCCAAAATTGATGATTATCTAGATTTTCTTAGAGAACAATTCTATAAATAAAAATATTTAAAAGTCTTTTCAAGTCATTAAAATATGACGATGTATTATAGAAAACTTAAAGAGTAATTAACTATTTAAATTAATCTTTAGCACCTCAAAAATACTAATTTGAAAAGACTTTTTATATAAAACAATTCTACAATTATTCAAAAAATAAAAAAAGGGAGAAAAGAAAAATGAAAAAATTTATTTTATTATTTGTAAGTTTTGTACTTGTATTTGCTTTAGCCGCATGTAATCCGTCTAACAATGAAGAAGCTGATACAACTAGTCCAGTTATCACAGTGGTAACTGCATTAGAAACAACGTTTGATCAAGGTGATTCTGAACCTGTATGGGGATCATACTTCACTATTTCTGATGACGTTGATGGTACTATTTATGTAACTAACTCAATGTTAACTGAAAATGTAGACATGAGCACTCCAGGTGAATATACAGTAAGTGTAACTGTATCAGATGAAGCCGAAAATGAAGCAACAAAATCTATAACAATAACAATCGAAGAAGTTATTGTTGCACCTACTGGAGATTTAATTGCTATTTATGAAGGTGTCGCACCAAAAGGTATGACTGAAGCCGGAACATTCGTAACAATTAATTTCTATGATAATATGACATTTGATTTATGGACAGCCAGTTTACGTGGTACTGGACCATATGAAATCAATGATGGTGTAATAACACTTTCATACACAGAAGAACATCCTGATGGTGGTGACTGGGTACTTACTGGTACAATCACTACAACAGATGTTACTGATCCAACTACAGTTCTTGTAATTGATCCTGTAGAATATTCAATCAATATGGGTGGTGGAGCTATCGTAATGGATGTTGGTACAACTACTCTTGAATTCGTCAATGGTTGTAAAGCTGAAATAACTTTGGTTGAAGGAACTCAAACAACATTTACTGTTGGAGACGAAGAACCTGATTGGACTACTTATTTCACAATCACAGATGAAATAGATGGAGATATCCCTGTCACTGAAGAAATGATTATGGATGGAGTAGATTTAACAGTTCTTGGAGCTGAAATGGGAGTTATAAAAATTACTGTAGTAAATAGTAGTGGAAATTCAACTACATCTACAATTATGATATTTATTAATGATCCAGTTTTAGTTGCTAAGTATGAAGGAACTGCACCACTAGGTATGACTTCAGCTGGTACATTTGTAACAATTAATTTCTATGATAATATGACATTCGATTTATGGACAGGCAGCTTACGCGGTAGTGGTCCTTATGATATCACTGATGGTGTACTGTCACTTACATATACAGAAGAACATCCTGATGGTGGTGACTGGGTACTTACAGGTACAATCACTACAACAGATGTTACTGATTTAACTACAGTTATCGTAATTGATCCTGTAGAATATTCAATCAATATGGGTTCAGGGCCTATCGTAATGGATGTTGGTACTACTACTTTTGAAAAAGTTGTTGGCTGCAAAGCTGTAATAACAAAAGTTGAAGGAACTCAAACATCATTTACTGTTGGAGAAGAGGAACCTGATTGGACAACTTATTTCACAATCTCTGATCAAATAGATGGAGATATCCCTGTAACTCTAGATATGATTACTGATAATGTTGATTTATCAGTTGCTGGTTCTGGTATGGGAACAATCACTATAAATGTAGTAAATAGCAGTGGAAACGCTACTACAACTACAATTATGATATTTATTGATGCACCAGTTTTACTTTATTCTTACCAAGCAATTTCAACTTCCGAAGAACCTATGATGGCAGGCGCAGTAGTTAAAGTGTTTATATTTGATAATAATACATTTGAACTTTATGCAAATGATACTTTACGTGGTGCTGGTAGTTTTGAACTTGTAGGACAAACAATGACATTCACTTATGAAGAACCAATGCAAGATTTCGAAGGGAATTTATTACCTACTATAGAAGCTACAATAGATACAGATACTTTAGAAGCAGAAACAATGATTACTACTACTTCTACTAATGTTTATATCTCTATGGGCCCTACATTTGGTGTTTTAGCAGATTATGGAGTAATCACTCTTAAAAGAGAAGCTTTATTTACTTACGAAGCAGTTTCAGTAACTGATGAAGAAGCTACTACTGGAATTAACGTACAAATTCAATTATTTGATGGTAATGTATTTAATATTTACACAGATGAAGAATTAAAAGGTGTAGGAACTTATGAATTAGTAGATCAAACGATTACATTTACATATGTTACACCAATGTACGACTTTGATGGCGTTACATTGTTACCTACTATCGTAGGAACAATTGATACAACAGTGTTAGAAGAATCAACAATTATATCAACAACTGAAACTTGGATTTACCTTCCAATGGGACCAATGTTTGGTATGGTCGTAAATTATGGAGCATTTGATTTCGCTGCACAACCTGAACCAATAGAATAATAAAAAAATAAAGGAGATTTATAAAAAAAATGAAAAAACATGCAGAAGCAACACCAGTAAAAGAAGAAATGCAAGATGCATCAAATTTCTTTAAATGGTCATTTGAAACAAGAGCTAAAAACGTAATGGCAATTTATAATAAAGAAGATATTTCAAGAGACAGATTATTTTTAAACTTTACATCACACAACCCAGCCTTAATTACAAATGGTCCTGGTGGATTAAACGGTTCAATAAAAGGTATAGGTTATGTACCTAAGCCTGAATACCTAGAAGAAATTTTCGAAAAATATATGGAACATATTAACTCTTATGATGGTGATGACGAAGCGTATAGCCAAAGAGGTTTGGCTTTACTTGTTAAAGAATTATACAATGATGATGTTAGACATAGAATTGATTTTTCTTTACTCACTACCCTAGAAATGGCAAAAAATCACACATGGGAAAATGTACAGGCTAATAACGAAGCCACTTATATTTTCTATCAACCACCAGTAATTTCTTATGAATTACGCGGGAAAGTAGAAATAGATGATGATGGTATTTACAAAAAATTTGTAAATGCACAACACGATGTATACCATGCACCAAATATAGAACGATGGGTTACAAGACCAGCATTAGTTTTCCATATTGAAGAAGTGTATAATAACTCCGTTTCTAAACAAGGTTTTGGGAAACAAATGAAGTATCCATATTAAAAATTAGTAAGCTAACTATTTAAGCAAAGAAAGGATAAAATAATATGAAAAATAATCGTTTCTTATTGCTTTTAATAATCGTTTTAATGTCTATAGTTATGAGTTCATGTGGTGAAAAAGAGGATAGTGTAACTAGAGACGACGAAGCCTTACACGTAGGATATATTTCAACTGGATTTCCAGCAGTGTTTATGCCTTGGCTTTCAAACCAAGGCATAGCAACTGAATTATCAAGCATGATCTTTTCGACTTTGTTCGCATATGATAGTGATAACGATGTGTTTGATCCATTATTAGGAGACTCATGGGAATACTTAGTTGATCCTACAGAGGTACCGGAAGACCAAGATTATTTAGCAGTAAAAATAAATTTAAACAAAGAAGCAACATGGAGTGATGGAACACCAGTAACACCTGAAGATGTCTATTTTTCATTTGATTTAGCATCTGACTTTAGTCGATCATCTCATGCTGGAACTCTAGCATGGACTGGAGATTTAATGCATGATTACAATAGTGATTATTCAGGTGAGCTTATTAGACAAGGTATTTTCACAAAGGATCATCCTGGAGATTACACATTTACTGATGAAGATGATCATGTTGTCTATTTACATGTGAAAAAAGTATTGGGTGGTATCACGCCTTTGTTTACTACTATTTTGATATTACCAGAACACCAATATAATATTATTTCACATGTAAACAAACTCAACTCAACAAACCCAACTTCTGCACAATCTACCCTTTACAATAACCCTATGGGTAGTGGACCATTTACATTAGATGTAGACAACTCAGGTCCAGGTGTAATCATCCTTAATCGAAGAGATGACTACCACTTAAAAGACGATAATGGGGATATTTTATACAAAGTAGAAAGCATTAAGTTTATCAACTACCTTGATGAAATAGTTGCAATCAACGCTCTTCAAGAAGGAGACATTGATGTTATTGATAATTCAATAAGCAATATCTATATTGACACATTAAATGCTGTAAAAAATGTAGAAGTGGATTCTTCAGTTAATGATTTTGTTTCAACACTATGTATAAATCTAAATGTTCCTGAAGAATACAGTACACCTCAAAGAGAATTATTAAAAGATCCTATTCTAAGAGAAGCTATTATGCTAGCTTTAGACCAAGATTATTTAATAACACAATCTCTTGATGGAGAAGGTTCAAGTGTTCGTGGAGGATTATTCACAGAAAATAGTATTTACGTAAATGATTCAATTTCAATGGATGATCACGATTTAGACAAAGCAAACCAAATACTTGAAGACGCTGGATATACTTTTGAAGCAGGTAGTAAGTTTAGAAGTAAAGATGGAGTACTACTTGATTATAAAATTACTGGTAGTCCAGGTGTAAAAACTACAATTAATTACATTCAAGTTCTTTTTGAACAAATTGGAATTAAAATAGAATATCATGAGGGTGGTACTAATCCTACAAAAGATTACTTCTATATTGGTAATTTTGATATGACAATTCAAAATGTTGTATTCTCAATGGTAAATGTAGATATGATGTTTAGAGCCCAATTTGTTACAATCGGTTATTCATCAAACTATGGAAGATTAGTTGATGAATCATTTGAAGCAAAAATAAACGAAATGAGAACAACGTTAGATAGAACAAGAAAAATTGAACTTATTTTTGAAATTCAGGAAGATCTCGACAGCATGAATTATAAGATACCATTATATACAGCAAATACATCCTCGGCATATAGAACTGATATTTTCAGTGGATGGGTTCACGTTGATAATGTGTTGATTTTCAATTCGGATTCATTACAAAATCTGACATTAAATTCTAAATAAAAATGAAATTTGATTATGTAATAAAACGTATTTCACACACTATTTTAATATTTCTTGCTGTTGTCACAATAAATTTCTTCATTCCAAGAATTGGTAACGACGATCCTGCGTCAAGATATTACCCACCACAGATTGGTACTATGACAGATGAAGAATATGATGAAATTAAAGCTCTAACTAGGGAGCAATATGGATTTGATAAATCCCCAGTTGAGCAGTATCTTATCTATGTCAAAAATCTACTTTCTGGAGACTTAGGGAATTCATTCCAACCAGGAAGACCTAAAGTAATGAAGTTAATAACTGAAAGGCTCCCTTGGACGCTAGTTTTATCATTATCTACAATGATGATTTCTTCCATTGTAGGAATTATGTATGGAACCTTTGCGGCAAAGAAAAGAGGAAGGCTACCTGATACTTTACTACTAGCTTCTTCTACTTTGCTGACAGCACTTCCCGCATTCATTATCGCATTAATTTTATCCATGATTATTGGATTTGAATTAGAATGGTTACCAGGGTATGCTGATCCATCTATGATGACTGCATTCGATTGGTCTTTTGAACAAATATTAAATGTAATTAGAAATGCTACACTACCAGTTATCAGTATGAGTATTGGTGGAATAGTTGGTTATGCAGTTAGTACAAGAAATAGTGTAATAGTTGTTTCTTCTGATGATTATATCCTTACTGCAAGAGCAAAAGGATTATCAAACGGAAGAATATTATATAGACACACATTAACAAATGCTTTATTGCCAATTGTTACAAGATTTATGATGGGACTAAGTGCCCTTATAGGGGGAGCTGTAGTTATTGAAAAAGTATTTAACTGGAATGGTATGGGAACACTATTCATTAATGCTAATCTTCAAAATGATTACCCATTAATGATGGGAGTAATGTTATTCTTATCTTCTATAGCACTATTAGCTAACTTAACAGCTGATTTATTATACTTTGTTCTAGACCCTCGAATAATGGATGGTGGTAGACGATGAATAATACAATGACCAAAAAAATACTAAATCCTATCATAAATTTCCTTCAAACGATTGGTGGGATTATCAAGAAAACCTGGAACCATAAAAAGGGTCGTATTGGACTAATATTAGTAGTTTTACTCGCATTAACTGCGATATTTGCACCATTAATAGCACCGTATGATCCATATGATGTTCTTCAACGTGGTGAACGTGGAGTAGGTCCGTCATTAGATCATTTACTAGGTACAACATCATTTGGACAAGATATCTTTAGTATGCTTGTCTATGGCGCAAGAGTATCAATGACGATTGGTATTATAACTGCAATACTCATTTCCTTTACTGGAGCTATTATTGGTATCGCAGCTGGTTATTTAGGAAAATTGCCAGATGCAGTTATCATGCGTATAGTAGATGTTATGCTTGTAATACCAACATTGCCAATTACAATCGTTTTAACAAATCTATTTGGGAAAAGCTATCCAATGCTTATATTTATCTTTACATTATTTGGATGGGCCGGGTTATCACGTGTTGTAAGATCACAAGTACTTACAATTAAAAATACTAACTATGTAAAAAGTGCTGAGTTATTTGGTGGATCTAAATGGTATATTATGACAAAACATATATTACCAGGTGTATCAAATCAATTAATTATGAATACAGCTATGACAGCTGCAGGGGTAATGATTGCTGAAGCTGGACTGAGTTTCTTAGGTCTAGGAAATACTGAATTTATCAGTTGGGGGAAAATGCTTGCTGATGCACAATCTAGTGGTGCTTTTATACTTGGATACTGGTGGTGGATTCTAGCACCTGCTCTTGGAATCTTTCTTTCAGTAAGTTCGTATATGCTCATTGGATTTAGTTTAGAAGAAATTTTTAATCCAAGAATGAGCTCAAATTCAAGTCAATTCAAAGTACTAAAAACTCTCAGTGGTAAATACATCCAAGAATTATTTGATGAGATGGAAACTATTGATAATCAGGGTGGTGAACACAATGACTGATAAAATACTAAAAATAAGATCTTTAAAAGTTATATTTCCAACTGAAAGAGGAATTGTAAAAGCGGTTGAAGGTATTGATTTTGATGTTTATAAGGGAGAATGTGTAGCAATCGTAGGTGAAAGTGGATGCGGTAAAAGTGTTTCATCACTTGCATTTATGAGATTACTTCAAACGCCACCTGCAATTGTTGATACAAAGGTCCATGAATTTGATGGAGTAGACATACGTAATTATTCAGATAAACAAATGAAAAATATCCTTGGAACTAAAATGACAATGATATTTCAAGATGCTTTAAGTGCATTAAATCCGGTTATAAAAGTTGGAAAACAGATAGATGAAATCTATATTAAAAAACTTGGATATTCAAAAAGCGAAGCTAAAATTGCATCAATTGAAATTTTACGTTTAGTTGGTGTTCCAAGTCCAGAAAAAAGATACAATGATTATCCCCACCAATTATCTGGTGGAATGCGTCAAAGAGCACTAATTGGGATGTCTTTCGCAAGTGATCCTAAATTGATGATTGCTGATGAACCTACCACTGCTCTTGATGTAACAATTGAAGCTCAAATTCTTCAACTACTTAAAGACTTACAAAAGAAAAACGATATGGCATTAGTATTAATTACTCATGATTTGTCTGTTGTAAGAAGAGTCGCGGATAGAGTATATGTCATGTATTGTGGGAAAATCGTTGAAGAAGGTCCAACAAAAGATGTATTTAGGAATCCAAAACACCCATATACACTAGGTCTCATAAATTCAATGCCAAAAATAGGGACAGAAAAACAAGAATTCACACAAATTCCTGACAATGTTCCTCATCCACTGCATAAACCTGATGGTTGTTATTTTAGACCTAGATGTTCAAATACAGATGTAACTATATGTAAGAATTGTATGTCGCCGCTAGTTGATTTAGGCGGGGGACAACGTGTTAGATGTTGGAATCCATTAAAGAATAAAGTAGGTGGAGATAAATGACATATGATGATACTAAAAAAGAAGTCATACTTGAAATAGAAAACTTAGATGTAGATTTCCCAGTTGCCAAAAGCATATTAAAAAGAAAAAGAGAATATGTGAGTGCAGTCAAAAACGTCTCACTCAAAATTGAAAAAGGGAACTGTGTTGCAATCGTTGGAGAATCAGGTTGTGGTAAAACAACCCTAGCAAATACAATGATAGGCCTAGTTTCTCCAACACAAGGTACTGTAAAATACAGAGGAAAAGATATTTATAAAGTATCAAAATCAGAATACAAAGAAATTAGAACTAGAATGCAATTAATATTCCAAGATCCATATTCTTCAATGAATCCAAGATTTACTGTTAGAGATATTATTGCTGAGCCATATAAAATAAGAAAAAATATTGATGAATCACAGATAGATTTTCATGTAATTCGCTTATTAGAAACAGTTGGATTAGACAAAGCAGATATGGACCGCCATATCTACAATTTTAGTGGTGGACAAAGACAAAGAATTGCCATTGCAAGAGCTATTGCTCTAAATCCAGAATTTCTAATATGTGATGAACCAGTTTCAGCACTTGATGTATCTATTCATGCTCAAATTCTTAATTTATTAATTGATTTGCAAAAAGAATTGAATTTAACTTATTTATTCATTTCTCACAACCTAGCAGTTATAAGGAATATCAGTAATTATGTAGCAGTAATGTATTTAGGGGAGATAGTAGAATATGGTGAAGTTGATGATATCTTTAATAATCCAATACACCCATATACAAAAGCACTACTAAGTACAGTCAAAGATACAGATCCAATCATTTTAGACGGTGAGATTGCATCACCAATTAATCCGCCAAGTGGATGTAGGTTTAGCACTAGATGTTATAATGTTATACCTTCTTGTCATGAAATACATCCAACACTTCTGGAAATTGAAAAAGGCCATTTTGCTGCATGTAATTTGGTTAAGCCTAAGTTATAATTATTTCCCCATCTCTTAACAAAATAACAGGATGGGTATAAGACACTAAGATGGGTGGGGATATATTTAAATGAATGCATATAAAATTCTAAAAGGAAACCTAACAAAAACAATGGGTTGCACTGATATTGGTGTAGTAGGGTTTATCGCTTCAATTGGAGCATACGTTTTACGTAACTCAAAAATCAAAAGTGTCAAACTTACTATGAGTGAAGAATTATATAAAAACAGTGTTAATGTTGGTGTTCCCGGATTACACAAAAGCGGCTTAGATAAAGCATTAGCATTAGGTTTATTACTTAAAAATCCAAAAAACAAATTATCGGTATTTGAAAGTGTAACAAATGATGACATTGATAAGATAGATGAGTTACTATCTAACACTGATGTGCAAATTAATTATCAAAAATTTGAAAATACTGTTCTTTATGAAAAATTACATCTTACATCTTTCACTGGTGATGAAGTGATAATTATTATTGAAGATTTATATGACAATGTTGTTAGTGTTAAAAGAAACGGCGTTAAATTGTCTGAGTTTGAAAAAGATGCATTAATTGAAAATGTAAACAAATATAAAATCGAAAATTATGATGAAATCCTTGATTATGTTGAAGAAGCAAGTTTTGATGAGCTTGAAGAATTGTTTCATATTGCCAAACTACAATATGAAAATGCTAGAGAAGAGATTATGAATCAAAAAGGTAATTATTTAGTTGAAAATTTACAAAAACATAGCAAAGATTGCATTTACGATCTTTCAAATTATTTAAGGAAACATATTGAAGTACCAGCATTAAAAAGAATGCGTGGAGACCTATTTACTGTTTATGGTGTTGCTGGAAGTGGTAATCTTGGTATCGGGACATTGGTAACTCCAATGTTTATTGCAGATGCCCTTGAATTAAGTGATTTGCTTCGAAGAAAATTAATTGTTTTATCATTCATGACAAGTGTATATGTTAAACAAGAAATGAGTGTTGTAACAGTTTTATGTGGAACAGGTCATGCAACCGGATGTAGTGCTGCTGCAGTCATAGCATATGCCAAAAATGCAACACGTGAAGAAGTAAAGGAGTCCATTAATGTATATTTATCTACCTCTATGGGCTTTGTATGTGATGGTGCTAAATTATCATGTACTGATAAAGTAGCTTTTGCTGCCATGAATGGAACAATCGCCGGCAAGAAAGTTATTGATCACAATTCCATATATGATGGGACAGGAATCAACAAGATTAGTGTAGATCAAACAATAACTAATCTTGGAAAACTAAATAATGAAATACTTAAATCGGCAAATAATGGAATCATTAAACTAATATAGTAAAATGGAGGCAAAAATGAAAATTATACATACTGAAAATGCACCAAAAGCCGTTGGTCCATATAGCCAAGGTATCATGGTAAAAGATACACTCTATGTTTCAGGACAAATACCTTATGATCCAAAGACATCAAAAGCAGCTGGAAATGATATAAAATCACAAACTCTTCAATCCTTAAGAAATGTTCTTGAAATAGTTTATGCAGCAGGGTTGGATAAAGAAAACATTATCAAATGTGGTGTATTCTTGAAAGACTTAGGAATGTTTAATGATATGAATGAAGTTTACGCCGACTTCTTTGGTGAACATAAACCTGCAAGATTTGCGGTCGAAGTAAAAAGATTACCATTAGATGTATTAGTGGAAATAGATGCAGTAGCAGTAAACGAATAGAAGGAAAACCAATATCCTAATTAAAATAAAATTTGACATAGGAGACAATGAAAAAAAGGTGCAATTTTTTATTTTGTCCATACAAAAAGACTATGATGTTTTAAATTTTATCATAGTCTTTTTTACTGCCTATTTTTAATGTAATACTGAAAATAGATATTTTTGTTAAGGTTATGGATCATTAAGAATTACTTATATATATTTACAATTGATTTATTTGTTTCTAATCCGATATCTGATAGTACTTTATACAGTGGTTTAAACATCCATAGTACTGTCAAAAATCCTGTTGTAGCCATGATCAACTCAAATGGAATATCTGAAATCAAATAAGGAATAAAATTCGGTATACCTGTTTGAATCATATTAAATGGAATAAACATCCATCCATAAATAAATCCAAATACCATTGCGAATAATGCTAGTTTAAGCTCATTTTTCGTTCTTCTTAATATTGTATGATAGCTAAGTGGTATAAGATACCACGACAACATCATTGGAACCATATAGAAAACATTAAATCCTCCCATATATAAACTATCTAAGAAAACATATGAAGTAATCATTATCATACTCTCTTTAAATGAAAACACGCTAACAAATAGGATAATCAATAAAACAGTTAATTGAACATTTGGTAAAAACATTAACAATTGTTCCTGAGTAAAAAGGATAGCAACAGATAATGCAATCATTAATAATCTTTTCGTTTCCATTAATTACCATCTCCTATTTCTGTGAATTCAAATGTAAATACATCACCATCATTTAATGATATCGAGTCTATTCCCATTGTTGAATATACATCGTTTTCATATATTCCAATATAATTGTCAGACCAATTAGTTTCTATTGTGTCTATTTTCATAATAACTCTACTTCCAAATAACACAGGATCACAATTATCATTTATGTTATATGAGTTATCTGCACACATCAAATTGAAGTCTCCATCTAATATTGAGAATAAAGTATCACTTTCTGTGAAACCGTATGTTTTATTAAATGTAGTATCTCCAATTTCATCAACAAGAATAATTGTTATTTCACCAAGTGTATCGTTTTTATTTAGTTGTGAAAATATTATTAAACTAGCCGTTGTAATTGCTATAACTATGATTGTAATTACTAGTTTCTTCAAATTTCTCACATCCTTGTTTTATTTGAAATTATATGGATTAACTGCTGAATATGTGTTTGAGTACACTTGATAAGCTACTAACGCTAAGAAAGCTTGCGGTGTACTAAAAGCTAAGTCTTCAGTTTGTTCATCATTCTTTTCCCAATCAAATGAACCAGTTTCAGTTTGAAAACTTAGTAAACTTGTTATTAAGTTCCCATCAGTTTTTGTATAATTTGGTCCAGTAGGATCAATCCCGTTTGCAAGTAATCCAAGAATTACTTGAGCAATGCTTGATGCATTTTCCGTTCCAGGATAAGTCGTATCTCCCCAAACTACCTCTCTTGTTAGTAATCCCCCACTTTCAAGTTGAGAAGTACTAATCCAAGAAATAAAATCATTTACTAAATCTTGAACACCAGGTTCATCAGTGTGATTGCTAAGTGCCATAATACTCACCGCTCCTGCATCTAATCCAAGATCATATGGAGTTGTTGTAGATAAGTCATCTAAAGCAGCAGATAAATATGTTGAATAATCAAACATATACGTATAACTATCTAATGCTAGTAATGCATATGCAGTTTGTCCATAAGGACCTACTGTTGCCATATAATTTAATTCTTCCATTAATGTATATGTGTTATATTCAACACATTTTAGTTTCACAATCGCCTTAAAATAATCATTTACAGAGGGTTCATCATCCAATACTACTAATGATTCAACTTCTGAATTTGTAACATAATGATTTACGTTATCTAGCAAATATAATGCTGCAATTACATTATAATCGATTATTTCATCATTCACATAATCACTTGCATAGTTGTCTAAAAATAAATTGATAGCGTTGTATACAGCTTCTTGAACAGGGTCCCACCATACAACCTCAAATGAGAATACGTCTTCATCATCAAATTCAATTGAATCTACTCCAGCACTTGCTGGTTCTCCATTCTCTGAAAGTTGAATAAATGCTCCTTCCATTGGAGTTAATCCATGCATAGACTTTAAATAAATTCCATAGTCTGTTTCATCATACTCGATTGCATAATTTGAATCCAACAGATCAAATAGACTTCCTTGAAAATCGTCATTAAATCCGATAGTCTTGATTCCTACAGAGTCATCCTCATAAACGAGATTCACTGTAATAACATTATCAAAGGTAAGTTGTTGTAATTCTTTGATTAGTCGTCTTAATGTTTCTTGCATTTCTTCAAGATTATTAGTTTCACCTGGTTCTATTTGAGAAGAAGTCATAATTGCAAATATTTCGTCTTCCAACTCATCAATTTGTTGTTGTCTTACTTCTAAATCTTCATCTTTTGCATTTAAATTACATCCAGCTAAAACTAATACAAGTAAAAACACAGATGCCATAGAGAATAGTTTTTTCATAAGTTCCTCCTTCTAAGTATTATGAAATAAAAAAAACCATCCTCCCGGATGATTAAACGTATAAATAACTAAAAAGCTACACAAAGTTAAATACGATATACTCATGACCCAGGAGTATTACAATTTATTAGATTCTAGGTAGGTCTACCGGCTTGAATTCGTCCTACTATGCACCTTCCCGCTAAATAGCAGTGGTATTTTGCATTTCGTCCTTCGTACGGTTGCTGGGACAGCTTGAGATTTTAACTCAATTCCCTGTTATGTCTTACGACACCTAATATCTACTCTATAATTCTATGACTAAATAAAGCAGTTGTCAATGAAAAGAGACAACTATTTTCCAGTACTTCCAAATCCGCCATTTCTTACTTTAGTTACAACCTCTTCATCAGGGCTTACTAAATATTTTTGAAAGATTCCTTGAGCTACTCTTTCACCTTTTTTAAGGGTTGTAGTTTCCGTACCAAAATTATGTAAAGACACAAATATAGCACCATCATTGTCTTTATTACCATAATAGTCTTTATCTATTATCCCAACATTGTTTGGAATCGTTAAATGATAGTTTTTAGGTAAGCTAGATCTTGGATAAAGCATTAATACCTCATCATCTTGCATGTAAGCTTTTAATCCAGTAACACTAAGTTTAATTTCTCCAGGTTCAATTGTAACATCTTCAATAATTGCAATATCATATCCAGCACTATATATAGTGCTTCTTTTAGGTAATTTTATATCTAGATTCTCGTATCCTTTTGCTATTTTAAAACCTCTCACTGTGTCATCCCCTTAAGTAATTTTAAGACATAAAGTTCTCTTTCAGTCCAATGGTATTCACTACCATTATCAAATTTTATTTGGTTAACTCTTATTGCTTCATCTATTTCTACCCATCTAGGAACAAATCTTAGATTTTGCTCATATATATCTAAATCCTGTTCAAAATCTTCATCAAGCACAGAACAAAAATAATAAAATGATCTTAAAAAGAAATACTTTCTATCATCATAAATATCATTATACATTTGATCTACATATCCTAAGGGTTCATTTACGCTATTAACTTTTTTTCCTACTTCTTCTAACACTTCTCTTCTTAAAGCAATATGTCTGATTTCATGTTCATTAATCCCACCACCAGGAAACTTATACTCTTTAGATTCTTCTGAATATACAAGTAGTATCTTATTATTTTTTAATATTATTGCTCGTACACTATCACGATATATTATAGGCTGATGTCCAAGTAGTTTGTCTCTCTTATCAAATATCTTTAGTAATTTCATTTTAGAACCACAATCAGCGAAGTAGCTGAATCAAATCCATTCTTCTCAATATACATTTTTATTTTCTCAGCCTTTTTTTCAAAATATTCAAAATTATCCGACTCTTTTACGCTTTCCATAATTCGTTCCAGTGTTTTATATAACCATTCTATTTCTTCTTTAGAGTTTGTCTCTTTTTTAGGATAATTTAAATCCCAAGCATCTTTTATGGACAAAGCACTTTTTTCTTTTAATAATTTCAGTATCTGCTTACTAGTAAGAGTCTCATCGTGATAATTGCCTCTATCTCTATCAATTTCAGCTGCGAAATGGTGTAATAATAGATGGCTTTTTTGACGTTTATCAAGATTGTTATTTACCATCTCACAAAAAACAAGGGCACCTCCAGGTTTTAGTACTCTTTCCATTTCGGTTAAAGTAGCTTTAATATCTTCTAAATGGTGAATAGAATTTGATAAGCAAACATAATCAAAAGTATCATCTTCAAATTCCATACTGAGAGCATCCATATGAAAGAAGTTAATTCTCTCGTCTTTAAAATAGATTTTGCATCCTTCAATTGCTGATTCAATAAGATCGATTCCAATTATTTCAGAAAACTTATCTGTAAGCTGAGTTATGATTGTAATAAAGTTTCCATTACCCGTTCCGATATCAAGTATTTTAGAATTGTCTTTTTCATTGAATAATTCTGTTAATTTATTCATTGCAATCACCCTTAATATTATTCGATATTATATTATACCATAATGTAAAGGTTTACAATAGTGATTTTTGGCTAACTAACAACATTAAATAAAAAAAAGGACGAAAGTCCTTTTTTAATTACTGACAGCGAATTTAAGTTCTGCAATAACAGCTACTTCTCCGTTGACTGTCGCAGTTGCAGTACCAACACCAATAGGCCCTTTTTGTTTTGTAATCACAACTTCAAGTCTTATCGTATCTCCTGGGATTACTTTTCTTTTAAATTTACACTTATTAATACCTGCAAAATATGCAATTTTTCCTTTGTTTTCTTCCAAAGCTAAGATAGTCACAGCCCCTGTTTGAGCTAATGCCTCAACAATCAATACTCCAGGCATAACGTGTTCTTCTGGAAAGTGCCCCATAAAATGCATTTCATTCACACTTACATTCTTAATTGCAACACATGATATCCCTGGTTCAAGTTCTATTACTTTATCTATTAGTAAGAACGGATAACGATGTGGAATAATTTTTTGAATCTCGTTACTATTTAAAACCATAAATATTACCCCCTAAATTTTTTGAATGCTATTGTGGCATTATGTCCACCAAATCCAAGTGAATTAGAAATAGCAACTTCTATGTTTTTCTCTTTACCTATATTTACAGTATAATCCAAGTCACACTCTGGGTCAAAATTTTTATAGTTTATTGTAGGTGGAACAAAACTATCTTCAATTGCTTTTATACAAAATATAGCTTCCACTGCTCCGCTCGCTCCAAGTAAGTGACCAGTCATTGATTTTGTACTAGAAACACTTATCTTTTTGGCATGTTCACCAAAAGCTCTTTTGATAGCTAGAGTTTCAATTTTATCATTTAAAGGAGTTGAAGTTCCATGTGCGTTAATATAATCAACTTCTTCAAGCTTAACATTTCCATCCTTAAGAGCCATTTCCATACATTTCTTAGCTCCACTTGCCTCTGGATCTGGGCTTGTGATATGCGAAGCATCACATGTTGCTCCATATCCAACAATTTCTCCGTATATTTTTGCTTTCCTAGCTATTGCTCTTGAATATTCTTCAAGAATAATAGTTCCAGCACCTTCGCCCATTACAAATCCACTTCTATTTAGATCAAATGGTGTACTGGCATTATTTGGATCATTAGATTTATTTAAAGCTTGCATCACAGTAAATCCACCTATTCCTAAAGGAATTAAACTTGCTTCTGCACCACCTGTAATAACAACTTCAAGATAACCATCTCTAATTGCTCTAAATGCATCTCCAATAGAGTTAGTAGCACTAGCACATGCAGTAACTACTGAAGTTGCAATTCCGTGAATTCCATATTCTATCGCAATATTTCCTGCAGCAATATTTATTATTGCACTAGGGATAAAGAAAGGACTAATTCTACTATATCCTTTTTCTTTTGCTTTATCTTCTTGATTAGCTATCGTTTCAAGGCCACCAATCCCACTACCATAGTAAACTCCAATAGTATCCATGTCCTCATTTTCAAAGTCTAATTTCGAATCAATTACAGCCTCTTTTGTAGCAACGAGTGCATGTTGAACAAAACGGTCTAATCTCTTTACTTGTTTTTTTCCAAAAAATTCATCAAAATCAAAATCTTTGACTTCTCCGCCTATTCTAACATCAAGTTCACTTGCATCAAAACGCTTTATAAAGTCAATTCCATTTACCCCTTTTTTTGCACTGTCCCACATATCTTTTACATTATTTCCAATTGGGCTAATGGCACCAAGGCCTGTTATAACTACTCTTCTTTTCATTATTCATTTCCTCCGATTAATATCATTAAATCATTCCGCCATTAACACTAATAACTTGCCCAGTAATATAGCTTGCTTTATCACTAGCTAAGAACAAAACAGAGTCTGCTACATTTTGTGCAGTTCCAAATTTATTTAATGGTATTTGAGCAAGATATTGTTCTTTTACTTCATCAGTTAAAGAATCAGTCATTTTGGTTTGAATGAATCCAGGAGCAACTGCATTGCAAGTCACACCACGTGTTCCAAATTCTTTTGCGAGTGACTTTGTAAGACCAATAATCCCTGCTTTACTTGCAACATAATTTACTTGTCCAGCATTCCCAATTATCCCAACCACACTTGCTATATTAACTATTGTACCTCTTCTATTTTTTAACATGTGTCTTGTAACACTTTTACACATGTTCCAAGTTCCTTTTAAATTTACATTAATCACACTATCAAATTCTTCTTCACTCATTCTCATCATTAAATTATCTCTAGTAATTCCTGAATTATTTACAAGAATATCAATTTTTCCGAATGACTTTATAGATGTTTCTACAATGTTTTTAGCTTGATCAAGTACTGAAACATCACCTTTCACGGCAATCGCTTTCCCACCTAGTTTTTCAATCTGTGCTACTAAATCAAATGCTAATTCTTCCTCGAATAAATAATTTACTACAACATTTGCTTTTTCTGTTGCAAATTGTAAACAAATCTCTTTACCAATTCCTGTGTTACCACCTGTGACAATAACTGTTTGATCTTTGAAAGATTCCATAATTATTCCTCCTTTAAGAATTCTAATAAATTTTCTAATGTGCTAATATCTTCAACATTATAAATGTCTAGTTTTCTATCTATCTTTTTTACAAAACTACATAACGTTTTTTTAGGACCAATCTCTATAAATGTAGTAGCTCCAGAGTCAATTAATCTTTCAATCATTTGATAAAAACGAACACTACTTGTTATTTGATCTACCATGCTGTTTTTGATATTTTCCTTATAAAAATCACCAGACACATTAAGCAATAAATTTCCTTTTGGCTCTGATAAACTAATTCCGTCCAAATAATCTCTGAATTTTAAACTAGCATCAGCCATTAATTCTGTATGAAATGGGCCACTAGTATTAAGTAAAATTGTTCTTTTAGCTCCTGCTTCTATTGCAAGTTTGTTAACATTTAAAACAGCTGATTCAACTCCAGAAATCACTAATTGACCATAGGTGTTATAATTTGCTATTTTAACATATTCTTTTGATGCATTTACTATCTCTTCAAGCACACTAGTTTCAAGCCCTAGTATTGCACTCATTTTTCCATCAACTAAAGTTGAAGATTCAGACATAAATTGTCCTCTCTTTTGAAGAATCTTTAATCCTGTTTCAAAATCAAACACTTTCGTATTAAACAATGCCCCGTATTCTCCAAGAGATAATCCAATATTATAGTCTGCTTTAATATCATTTATTTTTAATACTTCAAGTATTGAAGCATACAATGTAAACATTGCAACTTGAGTGTATAAAGTGTCACTCAATTTTTCTTCATCATTAAACATGATATCTTTTAGACTATATCCTAAAATAGAATCAGAAAAATCAAAGATTTTTCTTACTTCTTCATAGTTGTCATATAACTCTTTACCCATTCCAACATACTGTGCGCCTTGACCTGAAAACATAAATACTTTTTTCATTAAAGTATCCCTTTATATACAAGACTATTCAAAAATATATCGTCAAGTATTTCCTTAACAGTTCTAATTTCTTTTACAAGTCCTGCGCTTTGTCCGGCCATTATACTTCCATTATCCATATCACCATCAAATACAGCTTTTCGTAATGATCCCAGAGTTAATTCCTCTAGTTCCTCTAATTTAATTTCTCCATATTTTGTCATCTCTATATATTTTTTTGACATTTTATTTTTTATAACTCTAACTGGAGCACCAGAATTCACTCCAGTTACAACAGTATCTGTATCTTTCGCTTTCACAACTTTATTTTTATAATTTATATGAATTGGGCACTCTTCACTAGCGAGTAACACAGTTCCAAGCTGTACCCCTTTTGCACCAAGTGCAAAGGCAGCATCAAGTCCTCTGTGATCGGCAATTCCACCAGCAGCAATTACAGGTATATCTACTGCATCACAAACTTGAGGTACTAATGTAAATGTAGTACTTTGTCCAATATGTCCTCCTGCTTCTGTTCCTTCAACAACCAAAGCATCAGCACCACTTCGTGCTAACCTCTTTGCATAAGCAACACTTGGAACTACAGGAATTACAATAATTCCCGCTTCTTTCCATTTTTGCATATAAATACCAGGGTTACCGGCACCCGTTGTAACTACCTGTACTCCTTCTTCAATAATCATTTCACTTATTGCAGCAGCATGTGGACTCATTAACATAATATTAACTCCAAAAGGTTTTGAAGTTAATGCTTTTGTCTTCCTAATCTCATCGCGTACTCTGTCAACATCCCATCCGCCTGATCCAACTAGTCCAAGTCCACCTGCATTACTTGTTGCAGCAGCAAGTTGATGTGTGGCAATATTAGCCATTCCACCTTGTATTATTGGATATTCAATATGTAGTAAGTCTCTTATATCTTTCATGTTGTCCTCCTAAAGTTCAATAAGTGCTCCACCCCAAGTTAATCCTCCACCAAAGGCTACTGTTATGAACTTATCCCCTTTTTTTAAAAATCGGGTTTTGATTGCTTCATCTATTGCAAGTGGAACACTCGCTGCAGATGTATTTCCATATTTACTGATGTTTAAAAACATTTTATCCATTGGAAACTTCAGATCTTTTGCTGCCTTTGAAATAATTCTTTCATTCGCTTGATGAGCTACAATTGAATCTAAATCTTCCAATACTAAATCATTTCTTTCCAATAACTCATTCACTGTACTAGGTAATATTCTTGTAGCGAACTTGAATACTTCACTACCATTCATATGAATGTGATCTTGTTCACTTACAGCGTTTTTTAGAGGATCTTTAATATCCACGTTCTTGCATATTAGCAAATTATCTACGTCTCCTCTAGAGCCGCAAATAACATCTTTAATTCCGTTATGTTCGCTTCTTGAAACAATCATAGCTCCAGCTGCATCACCAAATAAGACACAAGTATTTCTGTCGCGCCAATCAGTAAGTCTTGTCAGTGTTTCAGCTCCAACTATAAGAGCATTTTTATAAGCACCACTCTTAATCATTTTATCAGCTATGTTCATTACATACAAGAATCCACTGCATGCAGCATTTACATCAAATGCCATAACTTCTTTCAAGTTAAGTCTTGCTTGAAGTAATTGTGCAACCCCTGGAAAATGATTATCAGGTGTAACTGTTGCAACTATTACTAAATCAATATCTAATGGATCTATTTTAGCATCTTCAATAGCTCTTTTTGAAGCTATTTCAGCTAAATCTATTGTTTCTTGATTTGTAACAATATGTCTTTCTTTAATACCTGTTCTTGAATGAATCCATTCATCATTTGTATCAACAAATTGTTTCAAATCATCATTAGTCATCATTTTTTCTGGAACATAACTTCCTGTTCCTAATATTTTTGTATTAATCATTTTTTCACTCTCCTAAAGATTATCGTAGTTAAAGCGTTGGAAGAAACCAAATTCTCTATATTTCTTCATCCTAGTATCTCTTAACTCTTCTCCTGTTAATTTTCTAAGTTTATACAGTTCTTCTAAAATAACTTTCTTAGTGTTTTGGAAAGTCAAAATTCTGTCAAAATGAGCCCCTCCAAGAGGTTCCTTAACAATTCGATCAATAATTCCAAACTCTTCTAAATCATAGCTTGTTAGTTTCATAGCCTCAGCTACTTCACTAGCAAGAGTCACATCTTTTAAAAGAATAGTTGCGTATCCTTCAGGACTTAATATTGAGTAAATTGCATTCTCTAACATAACAACTGTATTTGTTACTCCTAGCGCTAATGCTCCACCACTTCCCCCTTCGCCTATAACAACGGCAATGGTAGGAACAGTTAAGTTGCTCATCTCAAGAAGATTTCTAGCAATAGCTTCTCCTTGTCCTCTCTCTTCAGCTTCTAATCCCGGGTAAGCCCCCGGAGTATCTATTAATGTAATAATAGGTCTTCTAAATTTTTCTGCTTGTTTCATCAATCTCAAAGCTTTTCTATATCCCTCTGGATGAGGCATAGCAAAATTACGTTTAAGATTTTCATCTAAACTCTTTCCTTTTTGTTGAGCAATTATTGTAACAACATTCCCATTAATAGTACCAATACCACCAATAATAGCCTTATCATCACGAAATAATCTATCTCCTTTTAGTTCAATAAAATCCTCGCAAATATATTCGATATACTCTTTTGCGGTTGGTCTATTTTGATGTCTTGCAAGTAAAACTCTATCCCATGGAGTTAAGTTTGTCATTGCTGTTTGCTTATAATTTTCAATCTCTTGTTTCAGTCTATCTGACATTTCTTTATTGCCAAGTCCTTTAATTTTACTTTCAAGCTCACGAACTTTTCGTTCTTTATCTAAGATATTCATTATTGTACCCTCCTATGTAAAAATAGAAGTTTTGATAAGACATCTTTTAAATCTTGTCTATTTACTACTTTATCAATAAATCCTTTTTCTTCCATAAACTCAGATCTTTGGAAACCTTCAGGAAGTTTTTGATTAATTGTCTGTTCAATTACCCTTGGTCCAGCAAATCCTATTAAGGCATTTGGTTCAGCTAAAATGATATCTCCAAGAGATGCAAAGCTCGCAGTAACTCCACCAGTTGTAGGATTTGTTATTACACTAATATATAACAATCCTTTCTGTGAGTGTTTAAGTACAGCTTGGCTTGTTTTAGCCATTTGCATTAAACTAAATATACCTTCTTGCATTCTTGCTCCACCACTCGCAGTGAAGATAATAATCGGTAATCTCTTATATATTGCATATTCAAAACTCTTAGTGACTTTTTCACCCACTACGCTCCCCATACTTCCCATTAAGAAGTAACTATCCATTATTCCGATTACTGTAGGAGCACCATTAATTTCAGCATATCCATATATATATGCTTCGTCTAACTTCGTTTTTTCCTTATAGTCACTAATCTTTTCTTCATATCCATCTTGAAACAATGGATTAAGGGTAATATATCCATGTCCTTTTTCTACAAAAGTACCTGAATCAACCGTTATTTTTAAACGATCAATTGATCTAACTCTAAAATGTTCTCCACAACTTTTACAAATGAACATATTTTCAATTGTATTTTTCATTTGTACTGTTTCTTTACATGTTGGACATTTTTCATATAGTCCTTTTGGTACATCTATTTTTGCTGATGTAATTACAGTTTTATTACGAGATCCTTTATATTTGCTCTTCATATTACGTCTATTTTCAAACGTTTTAGCTAAATTATTCATAGCGATCATACCCTAACAAAGTATCAATTGTTTTAGGAATAAATCCGGTATCAAATGAACCTTTTATATAATCTGAGTTATTTAAAATCATATAACAAAAATCTTGATTTGTTTTAACTCCATCAATGACTAATTCTTCAAGAGTTGCTCTCATTTTCATGATTGCTTCTTCTCTTGTTTTACCGTGAACAATCACTTTTCCAAGCATTGAATCATAAAATGGTGGAATTTGATATCCTGTATAAATAAAACTATCAAATCTAACTCCATGTCCGCTAGGAACATGAAGTAATCCTATCTTTCCAGGACTTGGTCTAAAATCAAATTTTGGATCTTCAGCATTAATTCTACATTCGATACTATGCCCACTTAATACTACGTCTTCTTGACTAAAGCTTAGTTCAAGACCAGCTGCGATATTAATTTGTTCTTTCACAATATCAAAACCAGTTACCATTTCGGTTACTGGATGTTCAACTTGAATTCTAGTATTCATCTCTATAAAGTAAAAAAGTCCATCACTTAGGAGAAACTCAATAGTACCAGCGTTCTCATACCCAACACTTTTACTTGCCATTATTGCAGCTTCACCCATTTTTTTTCTTAATTCATCATCAATTAAACTAGGTGCTTCTTCAATAACTTTTTGGTTTCTTCTTTGGATAGAACAATCTCTTTCTCCAAGATGAACTACATTTCCATATTTATCAGCTAATATTTGAAACTCTATATGCTTTGGATTAATAATATATTTTTCTAAATACATTGTTCCATCACCAAAAGCATTCACTGCTTCACTCTTTGCAGTCTCATAAGAATTATTAAATTCATCAATATTATAAGCAACTCTCATTCCTCGTCCGCCACCACCGCTACTTGCTTTAATTAAAACAGGGAACCCAATCTTAACAGCTATTTCTCTTGCCTCATTAATATTTTTAAGAGCTCCTTCACTTCCAGGTACTACCGGAACTCCCGCTTCTATCATGATTTCTCTAGCTTTAGATTTATTTCCCATTTGACTTATTACTTTTCCAGATGGTCCGATAAAACGAATACCGCACTCTTTACATAATGTTGAAAAATCACTATTTTCACTTAAAAATCCAAATCCGGGATGAATTGCTTCTACACCTTTACTAATAGCTGCAGAAATAATATTCTCCATATTTAGATAAGAATCAATACTTTTTGCACCACCAACGCAAACAGCTTCATCAGCTATTTGTACATGCAAGCTATCTTTATCAGCACTTGAATAAATCGCCACAGTTTCAATTCCCATTTGTTTACAAGCTCGAATTATTCTGACTGCAATTTCACCTCTGTTAGCAATTAAAATCTTTTGGAACACTATTCTTTTATTTCCATGACAACTTGATCATATTCGACCATAGAAGTGTCTTTAGCGTTAATACTTACTATTGTTCCTTTTACAGGAGAAGTTATTTCATTCATAACTTTCATAGCCTCAACTATAAATAAAACATCTCCAATATTCACTTTTTGATTAATCCTAACAAAAGGTTCGCTTTCAGGTGATGGTGAATGATAAAAAGTACCTACTAGAGGTGCTTTTACTAAATAATTATTGTTTGTTTCTTCTACCTCACTGCCTTCCTCTTTTACTTGAACATTTTCAGTAAAAGAGGAAATTGGCAATTGAGAAGGAGTTGAAAAAAATTTATTATCTTCTTTTTCTAACTTAATAGAAAAGTCTTTATCATTTATCTCTAACTTATGAATCTTTGATTCCTCAAATTCCTTCATAAGATTTCTTATTTGTCTTAAATCCACAATTTCCCTCCTTGTATCTCTTTTTTAGTAAATCCCCTTATATAAAACAAGTAAAGATTTTCAACAGAAAATCTTTACTTTTGGCTCTCAATAAAATCAACTATTTGTTGAACAGTTTTAAAAGTTTGCGCCATTTCATCACTTACTTTAATATCGAATTCATCTTCAATAGCCATTACCAATTCAACAGCGTCAAGTGAATCAGCTCCTAAATCATCATTAATATCTGCTTCTAAAGTAATTTGAGAAACTTCTACTCCTAATTCTTCTACTATAATTTTTTGTAGTTTTGTAAATACCATAATTTTATCCTCCTTTATAGTAAATTTACTCTATTTTAACTCTATATAATGCACTTGTCAATTTATTTTGATGTTCAAAGCATCATTCTAATTTTCATATTTATAGGGGCTCATACGTTATTGCATGACGTATGCGAGGGTACACATACATTACGACACTAATTTTGATAGTACCACCTAGTAAATATGGAATAAAAGTGGCTAAAACACTAAATATAGTGGTACTTGTAAGATATGATATATATGCGGCTCCAGTCATATATATTAATATATTTCCGACTATCAAAACGATCAATATATACAAAATATTCTTATTTATAAACTTTACACTTTTCATAATTCCTATAAAAAGTGTTGCAAATACAAATCCAATTATGAAACCACCACTTTGAGAGAATAATACAGAAATCCCACCTCTATAATTACTAAAAACTGGTATCCCTATAACACCCATCAAAACATAAATCACAATACTCAATGTTCCAAGCTTTGGACCAAGCAATAACCCAGCTAGAAAAACAAACATTGTTTGAAGTGATATTGAAGGTAGACTTCCTAGAGGAATTGAAATCCCCGCAGTAGCTGCCATCAAGGCAGGGAATATTGCCACTAAAGCAATTTCTCTTACATTTAGTTTCATTTTAGTATAACTGGTCGAAGCTGATTTCATTTGGTGTTCTATATTCAATACTACTTTCATGTTCTAAAATCAAATTACCATTTTTATGAATTCCTTTGATCAAGAACTGTTTTGAATCGAGTAATATCTTTTTCCCAACAACCATTGAACTTGTAATGTATTCTTTAAAAACAAGTTCATAATCTTCTGATTCAAGTTTGTTGTAGTGATTTATAAATTTATCCAACACTTCTTCAAGTAAATACTCTTTATTATTTTCAATCTTAAATGATGTAGCTTTATTCCTTAAAGACTTAAAATCTTGTTGGTTTATATTGATCCCAATCCCAATCACAAGATATTGGATATCTAAGCTGCCATAACTTTCAGTTAGAATGCCACAGATCTTTTTATCTTCCACTAAAATGTCATTTGGGTACTTAATTCTACCCTTTATATTAAACTCTCTTAAAAGTCTTATAATAGCTACTGATGTTTTAACAAGATTATCAAAAATTAGAAATCTATTTATTCCTTCTTTCAAAAGGATACTAAAGTATAAGTTCCCATTTTCACTCATCCAAGTGTGGTTATTTCTTCCTCTTCCATGTGTTTGAGTATTTGATTGTACTATTGTTCCGTGTTCAAGAGAGTTTTGATTAATTTTTAGAAAGTTGTTTGTAGATTCTATAACTTTGAATTTTAATATTTTGCTTCCAATCATAATCAAATTTCACCTCCTATATATATGCATCAAATCAATGATACTGAAATAAGCTTTGAATGTCAAATGAAATTGTGCTCATACCTGACTTTGGAACATAAAACAACCATAAAAGATGAGAAACGGTTGATATACCAACATTTTCTCATCTTTTTTCAATTTTTTTACATTCAGCACTTGTACTGAATGCAAAAGTGTAGTATAATGTA
>Ga0222628_1000071_pt1 | contig 49431 bp, 47 predicted proteins | sample AntAcemetageno95_FD_179860 | JGI IMG/M metagenome (GOLD analysis project Ga0222628, IMG submission 179860) | Saline water microbial communities from Ace Lake, Antarctica - #95 | ecosystem: Environmental > Aquatic > Non-marine Saline and Alkaline > Saline | place: Antarctica: Ace Lake | collected...
AATAAGACTTGTTTAAAAAATTGTATATACGAGAGTTGTATATATTAGGAGCAATGGGTAAATTTTTATCAAAATATTTCTGTAATTCTTTATCTTTACCAAGAATATTAACGAGATCAACTCTTGGGCGCAAGTATCCATTAAGTATCCAATTGGAACTCCTTGGAACTGAAAGTGTTCTATAGAAAGTGTCGTCATCTTGATAATTAATTCTTTCAGTAAGATACCTATAGTCACTTGGAATCTCTCTAGGGACAAAAACAGCTCCAACGCTTTGCATAATTAAAGGAGTAAAGTTTATAAAAGATACTATTATAAGCACACCACAAATGATCATCAAGGGGATGGTTTTTTTTAATTTAAGTAATTTATTCAAAAAAAGAGTAAGTATGCCCAAATATCCAATTGACGTAATCAAAAAGAATTTTGATGCTTCGCGAAATAAGCTAAACCCAGGAAATTTTTCATATAAGAATAAGTATAAAGAAGCAAATGGTTCGGCGCTTTGTTTTGTCAATAAAATACCGATTACGCATAAAATTCCAAAATAAACAACCGAATAAAAATCTTCCTTGCTTTTGTGTAAAAAAATAATTCCAATAAAAACAAAACAAGGAATAATAAATAAATAAATTGGCACTGGCATCAAAGAAAACGTCCAATCAATTCCATAACCAGTCCAATTCCATTTAGTAATAGTAAGTGAATGAAGTAAGTCGAATAAATCATTACCGAATAAACCACTACTAGTGATATCTGAATATTCCTTTGCTCCTGTCTTAAGGATTGTTAAAAGCCAATACGCTTGCAATAATATTAAAATAAGCATAGCCATTAATACTTGCCTGAGGCGAATTAAATCTAGTTTATATTTTTTAATTAATATTAAATAATAAAATACAAGCAAAAAGGAAACTATAAAAGCTATCCTTAAATCATAAGCTGAACATAAAGCAAAAAACATAACAAAAATTATCCACCATTTGAAACTTTTTTCCACAAAAGCTTTTTCGAAAAAAACAAATAATAGCGGTGTTGCTGCAAATACAAAACTAATGGGCGCGTGAGTAGCTTGCGTAACTAAAAGATATGGTATGGAGGAATAAAAAAAAGCCAATATACTCGCAATATATAAATTTTTTGTTTTATACCACACAAATATAAAAGGCGATATGAATGCTAAAATAGCAACTGGTATAAAAATTCCTAATTTTAATGCATCTTCATATTCTAAGCCCAACCTAACAAGACTTGACCAAGCCAATCCCCTAACTGGATAGCCAAACAAAACTATATTAACTGCACCAAACTGAAAAGCGCTACTCCAGGATCCCCATTCTATAAAAAGATCTTTTGCATATTCGCTATATCGATAGCCCCAATCACCAAATTGAAGTATCGACTTAGGAATAAACCAATGCATATGAGAGATAATAACTGATACAAAAAAAAGGATTACTGTTAAAAAATATTTAAATGAAAGAATATCTTTTTTCTTTTTTTCTTTATTCATTACATTATTTTTTTAGATTCTTACTTATTTGAACAAATCCCATACACATCATTAAGCCATAATAAATAGTTAAAAATATAAAAAGTAAATCAATCTTTTCTAAAAATATAGCCAGTGAATATAAAACTACTATAAAACCACCGTCCCATTTAATAAATTTAGTAATTGATCTAAATTTTAAAACACCAATTTTTCTTATTGATTCAATTGACTCTGATAATCCTAGTTTTAAATTGGTATAGTCTAAATAAAATATACTTGAACGAATTGTTACATAACAAATCATAAAAAATAAAAGCAATAAATCCTTTCTATCTAAACTTAAAAAGAATCCCATTCCAAATAATAATGGCAATGCAATATCAATAATTCTATCAAAAAAAGAATCGTAAAATCCACCAAGATTAGACTGCTTATTAGTTAATTTTGCGACCTCACCATCAGACATATCTAAAATAAAACCAAGAGTAATAAAAATAATTGAAATTATTTTATAAGAATCAAAATCAATGAAAAGCAATACACCACCAGCAATACATGAAAGAAAAGATATTGTAGTAACTATGTTTGGGTTTACATTTAAATAAGCTAGAATCCAAGATATTATTATAGAAATTTTTCTAAAAATAAAAACATTGAAAAAGCCTTCTGTGGTACCATTTTTTATTATAGAGTTTCTATGTATTTCAACAACTCTTCTAAAAGATATCTTCATATATTTTTTAAGTTTTATTCACCTTTTTAATAATATTTTTTTTCAAACCAGTAGTTGATACAATGGGTGTTCTTTGCAAATATATAACTTCGCAGTGATCTTTTAATTCATCAAATTTTCCTTCCCAATCATTCCCCATTACAAAAACATTCACGTTGTGTTTTTTTATATCTAAAACTTTTTGTTTCCAGTTTTTTTCTGCAATAACTTCATCAACATATTTTATGGACTCTAACACTATTTTTCTTTGTTTATAGGGTAAAAATGACTCTTTGTGCTTAAGTGCATTAAATTCATCAGTAGATAAACCAACGATAAGATAATCACCTAAAGCCTTGGCTTTTTTTAATAAATTTATATGACCTTCATGCAAAAGATCATATGTTCCATATGTTATAACTTTTTTCATAATTTTTTTAATATTTAGAGAAAATTAATATGATTCAGAGCTCTTTTTAAAATAGAGATTTTTTTCTCTTCATAATTAAAATTTAAACAATTTTTGAAATCATCATAACTTTTGTCAAAAGTAATTTTCTTACTCCATTGCCAAGCATTTAATCTTATTTTCTCATATTTATCTTTATTCTCCAAGGCTTTTTTAATTTTTTTGCTCAAATTTTCTGGTGTATTTTTTTCACAAATATATCCAGTTTTTAAATTTTTTACACTATCACGAAGACCTTGCACATCATAGACTACCGCAGGTGTTCCTTGTGAATTAGCCTCTGTCACAATCAATCCCCATCCTTCTCGAGTTGAAGTAACAGCGATCAAATGTGATTTCTGCATTAATTCAATTTTTCTTTCTGGACTGACTTTTCCCAAACACTGAATTGAATCTTTAAACGGTGATTCTTCAATCATCGCTAAAACTTTTTTAGCAAAATTACCCTTAGTACACCCAGCAACAATTAATTGTAAATCAGGAATTTCTTTTTTAGCTAATTCGAATGCTAAAAATATTTGATCAGCTCTTTTCATAGCTCGAAGTGCTCCTAGGCTTAAAAGCGTTGGCTTTTCAAATTTTTCAATTTGTAAATTAGCTATTGGTTTAATTTCAATTCCTTCGCTGATTATTTTTATTTTATTTTTTTTGAAACCAAATCGAACTAAATCTTTTTTTGTACTTTCTGAAATCGTTATGATATCTCTTTTTTTACCTAAAAATTGTAGCCAGATTGGTTCACCCAAATAGCCAATTAATCCCTTCAGCCATCCCATTTCATAAAACCAAATCTCTCGCCCAAGATTATGAAAAAATAAGATACTTTTTTCTTTAACATACCAATTACAAAAAAACGGAATAATATTAGCTTCTTCAATCACTAAATCCGCCCAACCTTGCAAATGTTTTTTATAATACTTATATGCTTCCCAATAAACAGTATGATAATTTCCCACTCGGATTACTTTATACCCATTTACTATTTCTTCTTTTGCCATCCCTGGAAATCCACGCACTAAAAAAACAACCTCGTGACCATCAGCCACTAGTCTTTTTGCCAACTGGTTACTAACCACTTCTGCTCCACCAGCATAAGGATCGTTTATATCCTTCCAGGTAAACCATAATATCTTCATATCTTTACTTTTTTTAATAGATAATAGCCACAACTAGCCAAAGAAATCAGCTGAGACACAATTACAATAGTAATAATAGTGCTAATTTGAGTGCCAAAAATGACTATTGATAATATCATAAATATAGAAATTGTCAATAACACGTAGGTAATTTTGGTTTTCTGAATAGAAAGTAGGTATTGAAACAATACATTAACCAAGGAATATAAGGAAATGGAAATTGCAAACCAACCAAGATACTCCGCGACATTAGTATATTTACTGCCAAAAAGCAGCCCCAGAATAAACTTTGGGTAGAGGAAGTAGATGATTGTTGCGACTCCAGAACCCAAAAAAACCAAGGAAAGTCCTGTTTTGAGAATATGAAGAGAAGAATCGCCTTTGTGAGAATGTCCTGCTGATATTGAGAAAAGAACGCTAGCAATTATCCCTGTCCCAAAAAAGATTATTTTGGAAACAATTGTCAACGCTCCATATTGCCCAGCCGAAATAGCATCTAAATTATGTTTAGCCAGAACCATGTCAACATTTCCCAAAATAACAATCGCTAAATTTCCGATAAAAACTGGGATGATATATTTTCGCAGAGCTACCAAATCAATGCTTTTCTTGCAATGACCTTCTTTTTGCTCAGGATCTTTTTTCAAAATATTGATATGCAAAGCGACATAGGTGAAAGCGTAGGCTGCTATTGTTGCCAAAAGTAAACTTCCGACAATTCCTCCGAGCTCTAGTCCCACCCAAATCAAACCAATCCCAGAAATCAGCTTCACGATAGACATAAATGAATTGGAGAAACTAACTTTCTTAAATTTCTGCCAACCATTGAGAAGTCCGATATTAATTGCATTAAAAAAAGAAAGATACATCGAAATCCAAATGAAAATCAAGAACCATTTTCTTTCAATATTCAAAAAATTTCCAATAACTGGAGTCAGGATGATCAGCAAAAGAAAAATTGGCAAACCAAACTTAAGCACTTTCTTGTTTAAATATTCCCAAATTTCTCGACTTCCTGTCTGATTCCCATCCGCTTTGCACCCAGCTGCATATTTTGCAGCGACCATAACAAGAGTCATTGCTGGCACTGAGACAATAGCGATTAAAGAAATAATAGCTTCCGCCTCACCATATACCTCAACACTAACCTGCCTTCCAATCACCAAATGGTAAAGATAACTGCAGATATTAGCCACCACACTTCCACCAAATAAAAAAATAATGCCCTTTAGAAAAGCACCTTGATTAGAAAATTTATTTTTAATTCTTGTAATCATCCTTTTAAATAAAAAGAGGCTTAAATACGATAAATCAATAATAAGCCGTACATGAGATAATATCACTAACTTAATACTTTGTCAAGTTTTTGGCTTTTTTAGCCTAGTGGGTAAAAAGCCAATATACCACTACATATGGTATAACATACTACCTGTAGTGGTGTTTTACTCTAAAATCGCCTTATTTATCAGTACTTTTATAACAAATTCGTTATTATTTTATATTCCCATGACTGCCCATGAAACAATAAACCAGTTTATTGAGGAGGCTATATTGAATATTGAAAATGAAACAAAAAAATTAACGCTCTTCTTTTTAAAAATAAATATTATGTGGGAGGAATAGATTACCCAGTATAAAAAGAAGAAAACAAGTGGATATCTTGCTTCATTAGGTTCTGTTACATGGATTAAATCAAGTAGTGATTTTGGTAATGAAATCATAGAAGTTAACAGTGCTGTTATAATTGATGAAATTATATTTGAGCTTTCGTCATATTTGAGTATTAGACTAATATAAGCTATGGCAATACATACAAAAAAGAGTGCCAAGAAACTTAAAAATATTTGTTTTTTATTTTTAAATTGTTTCATCTTATTTATAATTAATAGTTAATGTTACATTTTACTCCAAAATAGCCTATTCTCCTTTACTCACTGAATCACCTGCCATCTTTTTGGCCTTTAGATATGTGATGATTGAGTTAACTGCTCTTTTTTCAGTATTGTTTAAACTACTTTTTACTGAGTCGAATATAGTTTCTGTTAATTCCAATGATCTATCCAAATCATCTGTTTTCTTTCCTTTGATTAACTTCTCTACAAAAGATTCAATAGTTTCAAAAAGATATGTTCCTGCTGGTTTGCTGATCTCTTCATCCTTATTTATTTTTCGTTGTCTTTCTATTTCAGCTCCCAAGAAATTTTCTAATTCAGCTTTATTATTTTCAAAATTTAGTTTCTCGACTGGAGAATACCAATAGGCATCCAAAACTCTATTTAAGGTTTTTAGATGAGGCGTCTTCACTTCATATCTCAATACATTATTTAATATTCTTTCTAGTTCTCCATTGGTCAGTTTTTTTATTTCATCTGGATCCTGTTTTTCTAGTATTTCCATCATCTCTTCTAATTTTTCATCTGATTCCTTCTTGAAATCATCCAATTGATCTTGAAATTTACTTTCTTTTTCTTCTATAGAATCAAGGGTTAATCCTGGCAATGGGTTTCCATCCAATCCAGACGGCGTTCCATCAACAGTGAAAACCTTATTGCTTCCCTTTGCGTCAGGCAAAACTACGAAAGCAGTTGAATGGGCGTTTGTAGACATAACCTTTTTTCCTGTTGCTGCAAATCCACTAGCTATTCCAGATACTACGCCGGCTTTTCTAAGTAGCGACGTGGTTAATAGATTAAAGTCATAACAAACACCAGCAAATTTCTTGTTACTCAAGGCTTCTTTTAGTTGATCATCTTTTTGTCTTAGCTCTTCAATTCTCATTTCCATAATGTATAGCAATTCTTCCGGAGATTTATTTTTCTTCAAACTAATCACTTCGCCATTATCAAAATCGTAATAACTCATATCTCTAACAAACTTTTCAATAGCTATAATTTTTTCTTTAGTTTTTTTGTCTTTAATTGAATCAATGAAAATTTCCAATTCAGATGACAAAGGCATAACTTCTCTTGTTAGGTCAAAACTAAAGTTTTTATTAAATTTATCTTTAAATGAATCATATTCTTTATTCGATACTTCTGGAAGAATTTCTGGAATCTTGCATTGTTCTATTGAATATATAATTTTATTTGTATTATTATCAACATTCACAGTTGTGCTATTCAAGCTATCAATTTCTGAATTTATCTTATTTTCTTCATCTTGCCCATTAATCCCCTTTATTCTTTCTTTGATAACTTTTGAATTGAATGTTTTTGGCAATACTATTTTCTGTCCAGATTTTACACTCGGCAAAATTATAGTTTTTTCTTCAGTTGGCTCTGTTAAATCAATACTAATTGGGAAATATGTTTTGTGCCATTCATTGTTTTCATATTTTCCATAAATTCCAGTAACAATTAACTCATTAATATTATCTCTCAATTCCATTATCTCTTGAGGATTTGCTTCTTTTGGATCGCCGCCAATCATAGCAATTGATTCATTAGAGTTTAAATGATCAAGTGGATTGGATTCTCCTTGCTTATTTTCTCCCCCAGAAGAAAAACCAGAATACCCACCGAAATTTCTCCAACTATTTTGTTCTTTCTCTTTATATTCAGGAAAAATTTTACTAATCAATTTGCTTGATACTAAATCTTGCAATCTATCTTTTTTTCCAGACATTGTTTTCAGAAAAAACTCTGGCGACTGCTTAATCATCTTATTGATAACTCCAACACCTGAAGCACCCAAGCTAGGAGAACCATCTGGCTTTTCCTGATTTTGAAAAAAATCATCAATTTCCTGCTCTTGTGGATTATGAACTAAATTTAATAGTGTAAGTTTATTATTTTCTGACGCGTTGAGGGTTTCTTTATTTTCTAGATTTAAAAATTCAAGAGCTATTTTTCCAGCGTTGGCATGCTCTCCTTTAATAATCAAATCATTCATCGCTTCTTTAGCAGCTTGAGGATCGTAATGAACAAGTTTTTTAGCTATCATCGTAGCTACTCCAAAATCTTCCTCATCTATCAATGCCTTCATTTTTTCTTTAGCAGCTTGAGGGTCATAATAAGCAATTTCTAAAGCTACAAATCCGGCCATACTGGACTGCCCTTCTTTCACCAAAGAATCCATTACTTCTTTGGCAGCTTGAGGATGGTGAGGAGCAATATCTTTAACATGAAACATAATTTCTCCATATCTTTTCGCCTCTATTAATCTATCAAATAATTTTTTAGCAGATTGATAGTCATGAGGAGCAAGATCTCGCAATAGAATTTCAGCGTTTTTATGATCTCCCTTCTTAATCAACTCTTCCGCTATTTCTTTGGCGACTTGAGGATCGTGAGGAATAAAACCGCTAGCTATATCATAAACACTCCAATATTCTCCTTTCTCCATCAAATCATTCATTATTTTTTTAGCAGCTTGACGATCATGAGGGACAAGTTCTCGAGCTATATATCCAGCTCTTTCATATTCACCTTTACTCATAAACTTATTCATCACTTCCTCAGCGGCTTTAGAGTCGTGAGAGACAAGCTCTTGAGCTATATCTCCAGCTTTAGAATATTTACCTTTACTCATCAAATTATTCATCACTTCCTCAGCGGCTTTAGAGTCGTGAGAGGCAAGCGCTCGAGCTATATTTCCAGCTTCGCCATATTCCTCTTTTTCCAGCAATTCATTCATCACTTTTTTGGAAGCCTCAGAGTCGTGAGAGACAAGCTCTTGAGCTACCCATCCAGCTTCAACGTATTTCCCTTTTTCCATCAAATCATTCATCGCTTTTTTGGAAGCCTCAGAGTCGTGAGGAGCAAGCTTTTGAGCTACCCATCCAGCTTCAACGTATTTCCCTTTTTCCATCAAATCATTCATCGCTTTTTTGGAAGCCTCAGGGTCGTGAGAGGCAAGTTCTCGAGCTATATCTCCAGCTCCATAATATTTCCCTTTTTCCAGCAATTCATTCATCACTTTTTTGGAAGCTTGGACATCATAAGGCGCGAGACCTTGAGCTATATTTCCGGCTTCTACATATGCGCCCTTATTCATCAAATCATTCATCGCTTTTTTAGCAGCTTGGGGATTATGAGGGACAAGTTTTGTAGCTGCCTCTACGACTTCTCCATGACTATTCTTATCCATCGAAGCATTTATTGCTTTTTTAGCAGCATCAATGAACTGTTTGTCTTCTTCTCTTGATTTATCTATACCATCTATTTCGTATTTATTAGTATCCTTGTTTAAACTAATATTTATCTCATCATCCACTCTCAAGCCTACAGATTCGCTTATCTCTTTTATTAGATTCTCTTCAGCTAGTTTATTTGTAGAAACTACTGGCTGATAAATATTTCTCTTTAAATCTCTTTCAAATTTATCTTTTTTGTTTGGCTCTATTTCACTAGCAATTTCATCTACTGTTTTTTTTGCAACAAGTGGTTGGCTAAGTTCTGATAATTTTTCAGCATCAATTCCTTTTTTCTTTAATAATATAATTAATGCTTCTTTGGTAGCTATTCCTTCCTTATCTGCTAGTTGACTAACTTTCTCCTTTTGCGAATCATCTAGCGCATTCGAAACAGCCGTAAAGACACCTCCGGAATAATAACTCTTTTCAAAGATTAGTTTTTGCTTAATTAAATTGTTTTCGGCTAAACGCTCCCCATTGGATTTCGAATTGTCAGAATTTTTTTCTTTTACGTTTCGATGACTTAAAAAACTAGCATAAAGACTATCCAGTTCTTTTAGGATATTTTTAGCTTTAATATCTTGAACTTTTTTTGAAGAAGGAGAAAGCAGTTTGCCTGCTTGGTTTTCTTTTACTGTTTGTTCGTAACCTTTATAGCGATCTATCAAATCACTAGCAGAATTTTTTTCTTTGCCTAATTTTTTTTCTAACTTATTCTTGATTGTATTACAAAAGGAACCTTGTTTAAGAAAAAAATCTGGCTTTGAAATTATTTTTTTAATTTCTTCTGGGGTCAATTGCAAACGTTCAGCTATTTTCAAACCGTCTTCTAAGGAATTGTTAAAAATATCACTACTAATTGTTAGTAGGTCTTCTCTGGATAAATTATCTTTATTATCCTCAATTGCTTTAAAGATTTGATTTTGTTTTTCAAATACATTAGCCTGAGTTGATTCCAAAACTCTTAGCTTCGGTTTGGATTCTTTTTTCTCAACATTTTGTATTTGTATTTTTTCAGGAGAGAACATATTTAAATTCTTATTCTAATATCGCCTTTATTCTTCGCACTCCTGCCGAACTAGATTCTTCTTTTTTTATTTTAAAGTGACCTAAATTTCCAATTGATTCAGCATGCGGTCCTCCACAAATTTCTTTTGAAAAATCTCCAATAGTATAGACTTTTACTTTCTCACCATATTTTGATTCAAAGGCTCCCATTGCACCAGAAACTTTAGCTTCTTCCAATGTCATTTCTTCAACCTCAACTGAAAGATTTTTTTCAATTTGTTCGTTGACTATATCCTCAACTTCTTTTTTCTGCTCATCTGTCATTTTTTCTGAATGAGAAAAATCAAAACGAAGTCTTTCTGACGTTATGTTTGATCCTTTTTGCATTACATGATCCCCAAGCACTCTCCTGAGAGCCTCGAGCATCAAATGCGCTACTGTGTGAAGTTTCTTTGTTTCTTCTCCATCATCAGCCAATCCTCCCTTGAATTTTCCAGCTGATGCAGTCTTGGAAAGATCTTGATGTTTTTTAAACTCTGCTTCAAAACCTTTTTCATCGATAACCATTCCTTTTTCTTTCGCCATTTCTCTTTGAATTTCCAATGGAAAACCATAAGTTGAAAAAAGTCTAAAAGAAATATCCCCTGGGATTAAATGAGCATTATTTTTTTGTCGTATATCATCAGAATCATCTTCTAACTTTAAGCGAATCTTATTAAATTCTGCCAAACCACTATTCAATGTTTCTCTAAATTTATCTTCTTCTTTTTCAAGCTCTTCTAGGATAACATTTTTATTCTTTTCAACTTCACTATAAACTTGCTTGTAAATTTCAATAACAACTTTGGCAATCTCTTGGGTAAAATTAGTTTCCAAGCCTAAAATTTTTCCATGGCGAATTGCTCTTCTGAGAAGCTTTCTCGCGACATAGCCTTGATCAACATTAGAAGGAACAATTCCTTTTTCGTCTCCTATAATCATTGTGGCCGCTTTCACATGATCAGCAATAATTCTCATTGATTTTCTAATGTCCACCCAAAATTTTTCACCACTCTCAATATATTCTTCATCAGATTTTTCTCCATATTTTCTCCCAGAAATTTTTTCAATTTTTTCAATGATTGGCCAAAATAATTCTGTTTTATAATTATCATCCAATCCATTAAGTGCGGCCAAAGTTCTTTCAAGTCCCATTCCAGTATCAATGTTTTTTTGAACTAATGGATTATATTTTCCATCCGCAGTTTTCTCGTATTGAACAAAAACATTATTCCAAACTTCAACCCACTTTTCGTTATCATCGTTAAAGCTTTTTGGAGCTTCGCCATCTCCAACCCAATAAAAAAATTCACTATCAGGTCCGCAAGGACCTTTTTCCATTTCCCACCAATTATTTTCTTTGGGAAGTTTTGCAATTCTTTCCAAAGGCAAGTTTTCTTTTTCAAGAATTCCTTTCCAGATGTCATACGCTTCTTTGTCCTCGTCAGAATTTTCGTCGCCTTGAAAAATGGAAACAGCAATCCGATTTTTATCCAATCCCAAACAATTTTTTGAAGTTAAAAACTCCCAACTCATATTAATTGATTCTTCTTTAAAGTAGTCCCCTAAAGACCAATTCCCAAGCATCTCAAAAAAAGTATGATGGGTTGTGTCCCCAACTTCATCAATATCTCCAGTCCTAAGACATTTTTGAACATTAGTTAACCTTTTACCTTCAGGATGATTTTCTCCCATAAAATATGGTACCAAAGGATGAATTCCAGCGGTTGTGAAAAGCACTGATGGATCATTTTCAGGAATCAAAGAAGCCGAAGGAATAATTGCGTGTCCTTTTTCTTTAAAAAAATCTAAATATTTTTCTCGTAGTTCTTGGGCTTTCATACTTGTTATTAATTCTAGCTAGTAGCCTCTCTAATCGCCTTTCTAACTGATTCTAATTCTTCAATACGAATTCCATATTTATCCAACTTATCATCAAGCCGGCTATAATCATCACGGAAATCACTAAAACGAGATTCCAATCTTCTGGCTGAATCTCTACAATCACTCATAATTTTTTCAATTTCTTCACTCTCTTTTCCACTTCCATTTAATTTTGCTTCAATATCTCTTATAATATTAACTTCCATAAAAATTGTCTTAATTAATTAAATCAAATTCATCTTTTTCTTTAATCTTTTAATATCAGCTTCCATCATAAAAACTTCCTGATCTAATTTTTCCAAATTTTCTTGACGAACTTGCATCTCAACCTTGGCTTGGGCTGCTTGCTTTTTAAATCTTCGAATTTCACTTTCGATGACATTTTTTTCACTAGCCTTTTTTCGATAATCAGATTCGAGTATCACAATATCTCTTTGAAGTTGATTTCGCTTTCTTGATTTATCTTCTGGAGTCATTTCTTCTGAATTATTTTGATCATCCATAATTTTTTGTCTTATTTAATTACTCCTCCTCCTAAAACTTCCCCGCCTTTTCCATAAAAAACCGCGAACTGCCCAGGAGTGACACCTTTTTGTAATTTATTAAATTTAACTAAAACCTTTTTGTTTTTCAACTCTATTATAGCAGAAACCAGCGGATTTCGATACCTGATTCTAAGTCTAACTTTCAAAGGCAACTCGGGTTTTGATTCTGAAATCCAGTGAACTTTTTCTAAAAACATCTCCTTGCAATATAAACTTTTTTCTTCTTTTTGATTAGTCACCTGCAAAATATTTTTTTGAAAATCTTTTTTAGAAACATAGTAAGGACCATCTCCACCAATATTAATTCCTTTTCTTTGCCCTAACGTGTAAAGTGGAAGCCCAAGATGGTCGCCAACAATTTTTCCTTTTTCATTAACAATTTTTCCTTTTTTGAGCGTGAGATGATTTTTAAGAAATTTTTCAACGCTAGAGTTTATAAAACAAATATCTTGTGATTCTTTTTTACTGTACACAGATAGCTTAAATTTTTTCGCTAATTTCCGCACTTCCGGTTTGTCATACTCACCAACAGGAAAGATTATCCTAGCTAATTGACGCTGATTTAGGCCGTAGAGAAAATAGGATTGATCCTTTTCATTGTCCTTTCCTTCGAACAATTTACAAACTGCTTTAGATTTTGAATTTTTAATTTGGAATTTGGAATTTGTAATTTTTCGCTTAACGCGAGCGTAGTGTCCGGTGGCCACAAAGTCAGCTTTAAATTCCAACATTTTCTTCAACAAAACTTTAAATTTAATCTCTTGGTTACAAACAATGCACGGATTTGGTGTTCGACCCACTTTATATTCTCGCAGGAAATGATCAACAATTTCTTTTTTAAATTCTTTTTCGACATTAGCCACCACTAATTTGATATCAAGCTGTCGACAAATTTTCTTCAATTCTTCGTAAGACTCCATAGAACAACATTTGTTTTCCTTCGATTTATCAGAGCTGTCTTCTTTCCAAAAATGCATGAAAACTCCCACGACTTCATAGCCCTGATTTTTGAGAAGCACAGCTGCAACTGTTGAATCAACTCCAGCTGACATCCCTAAAATTATCTTTTTCTTCTTTTTTAATTCCATATAGCCTATTTTAAACAAAAATTCAATTTATGCAAACCCATTCGACCCATTCGATAAACTCAGGGCAAGTAAACTCAGGGTAAGTAAAATCAGGGCAAGTAAACTCAGGGCAAGTAAACTCAGGGCAAACCCGTTCGATCCCGAGTACTCAGGACTCAAGGTAAATTAAAAAAGCCTTTTTGAAAGCTTTTTAATCAGTTTAATTTTTTCTAATCTTTATTTTACAATTGCGTCATTAATTTCTTTCTCATAAGATTTTATTACTTCTGAATCAGAAAAATCATTTATAATACCCGATCCGACTTTTACAGTTACCGAAGTCACAATCAAACCAAAGATTATTATTATAATAAAAGCTATTGGACTTGAAATTTTTTGTTGAAGTCGCATAAATCAAATAATTAATTTTTTCGAGTTTCATTAATCATTTTTTTAAGTTCTTTTTGATTTATCTCTGGTCGCTTCCTTTGGGATGTAAAATTCTTTGGAGCAATGTGCGTCATTTGAGAAAGACTCATTGGCTTTTCTTTGGCCGAATAAGAAACCGCTTCTTCTCTTTTTTCTTCGGGCTCACTTTTTTTAGCCACTTTTATATTCTCTTTTGAATTTGAATGTTGAATTCTTGCTTTTGCCATTGTTCGTTGATAATCTTTCAAACACTCCTTACAAAAAGCTGGGCGCTTATTATCAGGTTTAAAAGGCACAAAAATTTTCTGCTCACAGGTATCACAAATTGTTTCATAAACTTCTTTCTTGGCTGGTTTTTCACCTTCTGCATTGTCATTCGAAGCATTGCCTGCCCGAAATGCATCCGTTGCAGGCGGGCTGGCAGGTTCTTTAACTTCCGCAACTTCTTGCTTAACTTTTCTTTCATGTGGTGAGCTTTCTTGCCCTGAGCTTGTCGAAGTGGTCGAATCCATTTTAATTTCCGGCTTTTCAACCACAATTATTTCTGGAGGATTATAGACAGGTTTCTTTACAGCTTTTTCTGGAACTTTCTTAACATGCGATTCCATTTTATGAACAATCACTTCATCCTCTTCACCAATAGACATTCCGCTCCAACGAGCAATTTTTTCTTCAACATCTTTTTTATTTTTTCCGTAACGCTCCCTAGAATTGTTAATAATTTTTTCTTCGTTCATCTGAGTTTCAATCAGGTTCAGTGGTGGCAAAGCCGTTGCCGAAAAAGCATCCCCAGCCACTCCATCAATCATCAATTTATTGTAGAAATTATATTTAGCTAAATTTACAATATCGTTAATAAGGAAAATTGGCTCGAATTCTTTTTCCAGATGTTCTGCATCATCAGCACCAACTCGAAAAGAAATTATTGTTCCAACATTACCAAAAATAGCATCCCGAACAGTGGTGTTACTATCAAAGACCAGTTGATTAATATATTGATGAGCCAAAACCAAGCATAATTTATATTTTCTAGCCTCCGAAAGAATATTAGCAAAAGATTCAGTTGCAAAATTTTGAAATTCATCAACATAGAGATAGAAATCTTTTCTTTCTTCTTCTGGCATATCCACTCGACCCATCGCTGCTAATTGAATCTTTGTCACAATCATTCCACCTAAAAGACGCATTGCATCTTCACCAATCCGACCTTTCGAAAGATTCACAATTAAAATCTTCTTATTATCCATAATATCCCGCATATCAATCGTTGATTTTGGCTGACCAACAATATGACGAATCACAAAAGAAGAGAGAAATTGTCCAACTTTATTTTGAATTGCCGCTACTGCTTCTTTCCTAAATCTATCCTCCCACTTATCAAATTCATTAATCCAAAATGATTTTACAACTGGATCTTTAATTTTTGGATAAACTATTTTTCGGTAATCCTTATCTGACATCATTCGATTCACTCCCAACATCGTTGAGCCAGGATAATCCAACAAAGCCAAAATTGTATTATTCAAAATGTATTCCATTCTTGGACTCCAAACATCCGGCCAGATTTTTTTGAAAACTCCCATCATTCCAGAAGCGACAAGATTTTTTTTACTTTCATCTACTGCTTCTAAAATATTAAAGGCAATCGGAAATTCACTATCTGATGGATTAAAATAGATTACATCATTAATCCGATTAGCTGGTACAGATTTCAACATTTTTTCCGCTCCTTCACCATGAGGATCAATATAACAAACGCCTTCCCCATTACGGATATCTTGAATCGCCATATTTTCCATCATATTAGACTTACCCATTCCAGTTTTACCAATGATGTACATATGACGACGACGATCATCTTCTTTAATACCAAAAGTCACTTCCTGATTTCGAAAGTTAGTTTTAGCAAAAAAATTGATTTTGGAATTATTTTCAGTCAATTTTGTTTTTTAGATTATTGAAAAATCGGTAAATTAGCAGGGGCTGAACCTTTCTTGGAATCTACTCGAGGAGTAGTTGGAGCCATAACTCCCATATCTGGAAAATGATAAACCGTTGCCATTTCTCTGGATGACATTGTGAAAGTTACCCCATCCATATCACGATCACGATACCGACGATAAATCTTTCTCTTTTTATGTTCCAATCGAGATTCTTTAAAAAGATAATTTGCATAGGTTTTACTCGCATCCTGTGGCTTAAAACTATTTAGATTTTGATCATTGAATTGTTTGAGTGATCCAGTAAAAGTGGAAACGAAGGATTTATCAAAAACCTCTTTCTTACCTAGAATAAGATAGCGCATCTTCACACAAAAAGAATTATAGCTCAAATTTTCTTCAACTTTTTTCAAAATATCTCTTTCTACTGGAGTAAGTCTAAACTCTAAAGGCTGTTCTTCATTTTTTTCTTTACTTTCAAATTCCACTAATTCAAAAATACCCTTAATGACGTTGGAAATAACATCCATAAAATCGCCCCAAACACCAAGCTTTTCATCTTTTAATCTTCCAGCTATCTCTTCCACAACATTACGTTGTGCTTTTTCCGTATTCCATTTTTCTTGTTGTGGCCAAAGAACATACTGAAGCCAAATATGTTGACCAGGACCAAGACGTCCCAATGTTTCGACCATTGCAGCCATCGGATCAATCATATTGCCAGTAATATCTTCTTTGAAATCATCATAGGTTCGAATTGGAAATGGATCTGGTTTTAAAAATTCCATATCCGCTCCCCAAACATCCCAATGTTTATTAGGAATGGTTTTTGGAAAATCTTTAGTATAATCGTCCACTTCAAAAACTTCGGCATTTGGATATTGAGCATAAACATTAGCCTCAATTAGATTACGATACATTTTATCAGTTCTAATATAGAAATGAGTTTCTCCTTCCCTGCCAACTATTTCCAAGCTAAACCGATGCATTAAAGTTCCTTTCAAATACTTATCAAAAACACCAATTGAAACTGATACCCCAGCGATACCAGAAAAAAGCGCCTCAATTGGTTTTGGACCATGTTCAATTTCTTTAGGTGGGACTATTTCCAATAAAATACTTTTGGAAGAAAGATCGGAAAGCCAACCTCCAACTACATAGTCCATCCAAAACGCTTTGAATAAAAAATAAAAGACCGCTGGAAAAACAATCCACCACCAAGTAGTGGTTGCATTCCAAATGGCCTCAAATATCGAAAAAAATTCAGTAAAACTATTCATACTTTGACGTTGCAAAGTTAATTATTTTTCCCACCAGAGTGGGATACTTCACAAAAGCGAAGTTGATTTATTTAGATTTCAACGAATAATGCTCGTTCTCTTTTATAAAATATCCAGAATTATTTAAGTTAATCATAACTGTCGATTTTTTCACTTTTCTCATTTCCATTACTTTCTTAAGAATATCTTCTCTGTGCAATGAACCAGCTTCCTTTAGAATCCCCATCAAAACATCACTAACAGTTCCTTTTTCAAAACCCCATTCTTTCAAGGCATAGGTTCCACGACCGATTAAAACAAATCTTTCATCCTTGATTAGTTCATTGTGAACAGTTTGTGGGTGAGATTTTCTTTTTCCTAAATTATATTTATCAATCAATAGCGCAATTTCAGTGAAATGTAACGGAACATTTTTTTCTTTTAAAACAATATGAATTCGGTCTTGAGTTCCTTTAGGGCTGATTTCTTTCCAGTCAGCCATTCCCCATTTTCCGAATTTATTAGCTTTAATATTCTCCAAAACAGTCATATAATCAGCAACTTCTTTATTTGTAAAAGATTTGTCGATTGATAGAACTTTCTTAATAAGCTCGCCTTGAGTTAAAAGTTTTCTTTCTTTTTTAAATATTTCACTAACAATATTTTCGATACATTTAACTCGATCTAAAACAGATTTAGAAAGAAGCCATGATTTTCTAAGCCAACCTTTTTCTTCGGCCATCAGAATTTTTTCTGAAAGAATGCCAAAAAAATTAATCGCATTTGCCTCAGCCGATTTTCCAGAACTCAAAAATTCAATCAGTTCTTCTTCTGAAATTATACCACTATTATCTTCAATCGTACAAACGATTTTTTCTTCTGCTTTATTAAAATTAAGATTATCTTTCTTTTTAGTAATCTTCTTAGAAGAATCAACAATAATTTGCCTTACTCTTTCTCGAGTAATTTTATAATCTTGGCCGATTTTTTCCAATGTTTCTGGCTTGTTGTCAGAAATCCCAAATCTCTTTTTAATTATTTCTTGAGATCTTTCATTAAGCTCTTGGAGCAAGTTTTGCGCCCATTGAAAAAAGCCACCTTTTTCCTCATTTAAAGCATTCTTTGTTGATTTAATCATATTTTTAAATTGATATTACTTAATTTATTACCGTTAAAACATATTAGCACATTTTACCTATTTTTGTCAAGGGAAGACAAATTTATTATTTAATGGCTTAAAAAAAGTAGCGATTATTCATCGCTACAATATCATTCTTTATTTTTTATAACTTTTATATTTCTAAAGACCGTATTTTACCTTATTTGCATTATGCTCATCCAAAGTCGCAGAAAAAACCGTCTTGCCAGTACTTGGATCACTGAGAAAATAATTATAATTTGATTCTGTTGGATTAACCGCCGCAAAAATTGCTGCGATGCCTGGATTAGCAATCGGCCCAGGCGGTAATCCTTGAACTTGATAGGTGTTATACGGTGAAACAATTTGCGTATCTGTATAACTATATTGTTTTTTATTAACACCCAAAATATATGCCAACGTTGCACAACTTTGAAGCGCCTGACCAATCTTCATTCTTCCCCAAAAAATTCCTGAAACAATTTCCCGATCTTCGGCATTCACCACTTCTTTCTCAATCAAACTCGCCATGGTGATCACTTCTAATAGACTCTTGCCCTGACTTTCAATTTTTTGTTGTGTTTCCGCTGTTAGCTTATTCTCGAAATTTCGAAGCATTTTTTCAATAATGCCTCGGGCTTCAATTTCTTTGGCAAAAAAATAGGTATCTGGAAAAAGAAATCCTTCCAAACTCTTAATTTTTTTATCCTGCAAGAAAGAAAATTCCTCTTGAAATTCTGCTGGATTATTCACTAACTTTAAAAATCCCTCACCATCCAAATCATTTTCCGTCAAACGCTCAGCCATTTGTTTGGCTATCCAACCTTCAGGGAAAGTAATTTTAACAGAAGTTATTTTCTCTTGAGTAAGGATTGTGGAAATTTCAGGAATAGTGAGACTTCCGCTTAACTCATACTCGCCTGGCAGAAGTTTGGTCAAAAGATCATTAGCTTGCATATAATAATATAAATAGACACTTCCAGAAATTATTTTTTCTGCATCTAATCTTTTCGCAACCGAAGAAAGTCCTTCTCCTTTTTCAACTTGAAAAACAATTTTTCCTAAATTAGATCCATGAGAATTGTGCACTCGATTATAGCAATATAAAAAACTTCCTAAAATTAGGAGGGAAATTAAAACAAAAATTATTACTATTCTTTTCATAGCTTCTTGTCCTGTTAAATCCCGATTTATTGGGACCGCTCAAGTGGCGCTTTACTGGGATTATTTTTTATAAGAATGTTTTTTATATTTTAAAATGAAGTTTCTACAACAGGACTACTCTCACCTCGTTTACATCCAGATACTCCTGAAAAATCAGAAACTGCATTAAAAATAGATACGATAGGACCTGCTGAATTTCCACAAGTCATCCATTCATTTTCCGAACCCCTTCTGAGCAGAAAACGGAAGCTATCTGGGGTGGCATCATATCCGTACTGATCTATAATATGATAAAACTGATTGCCTGTTGTATATTGCCAATAATTCCACCCTGTCTTAGTCAAATCAGGCCAAATATCTCCAGTGCCATCTGCACATATAGTTCCGCCTCCTGTTAAGCTATTTGCTGGTGGCCTAGACATACAATTCCCCGCATGCCCAACACCTGCAACAGAGACACAAGGCACTGGGTTAGTACAAAGAGACATTGCCTTAACCACTGATTGAATGGTTAATAAAGCACTTCTTTCCCTTGCTCTTACTCTCACGTCACCTAATTTTACCAAGACTATCGAAGCCAAAAGCCCAATAATTTGAATTACTATTAGAAGTTCTATTAAGGTGAAACCCCGCCTATTTAATTTATATTTTTTTTTCTTCATATAAACTTTTAAAATAAATTATGCCTAAAGTTAGTGCTGGGTGAAACCCCACCTATTCAAATGAGGTTGTTTTTTCCGCCAGAGGCGGATCCGCCTTTGGCGGACATATTTTTTATTATAAACCAATAACTTGAATAGTTACATCACGTTTTCTTCCACCATCCATTTCAGCGAAAAAGATACTCTGTCTTTCAGTAATCATCATCTTGCCTTTTTCAATTGGCAAAGTTTCACTGATTCCCAAAAGCATTCCCTTGCAATGAGAATGACCATTGCTTCTTCCATCAGATTTTTTTTCTCGAGTTAACTCAAAAAGGTCATGGGAATATCTTTCTCCAACTGGTACAAGATTATAGAGAATTCGCATAAAATCTTGAATCAACATTGTCTCATTATGATTGACTACAATTCCCGCTGTTGTATGGGGAGAATAAATCAAAACTTGTCCTTCACGAACTCCTGAGTTAGCAATAATCTCTCCTACTTTGTCAGTAATATCGATAAATTCAATTTGTCCTTTACTTTCTATTTCTATTTTTTTATTATATATTTTCATTTTTTGTTTTATTTTTTCAAAAAAATATTTTTGAAACCATTTTAACCACACTTCGATCAAGTGCTTCTGGTATTATTTTACCACTTTTTGGTTTTTTTACCAAGTTAGCAATGGCTTTGGCAGCCTTAATTTTGTGTTTCTCGGTAATATTTCTAACTCTCGCATCCAACGCACCCCGAAAGATCCCTGGAAAAACCAAAACATTATTAATTTGATTTGGAAAATCCGATCTTCCAGACGCAACAATTCTCGCTCCTCCTTTTTTTGCTTCTGATGGCATAATTTCTGGAATCGGATTTGCCATCGCAAAAACGATTGAATCTTTATTCATTGTTGTAATGTCAGATTGATTCAGAAGATTTGGCCCAGACACCCCGACAAAAACATCAGCACATTCCAAAGCATCTTTTAAACCTCCTCTTATTTTTTCAGGATTAGTTCTTTTAGCTAAATCAATTTTAATTTCATTCATTCCTTTCTTTCTCCCCTGAAAGATTATTCCCTTGCTATCAACCATAACGATATTTTTTGCCCCATACTTTAGCAATAATTTTGAAATGGCCACACCAGCAGCTCCCACGCCTGAAATCACAATTCTAATTTTTCCAATATCTTTTCCAACGACTTTCAATGCATTGATGAGTCCTGCTAAAACCACAATGGCTGTTCCATGTTGATCATCATGAAAAACTGGAATGTCTAATTCTTTTTTCAATCGCTCCTCTATCTCAAAACATCTCGGAGCAGATATATCCTCTAAGTTTATTCCACCAAATGTTGGTGCAATATTTTTAACAATTTGAATTATCTCCTCAGTGTCTTGAGTCGCAAGAACAATCGGAATTGCATCCACGCCTCCAAGCTCCTTAAAAAGAAGTGCTTTCCCTTCCATCACTGGCAGTGCTCCTTCAGGTCCAAGGTTTCCCAAACCTAAAACCGCGCTTCCGTCAGAAATGACCGCTACAGCATTTTTTCGAATCGTATAGTCAAAAGCAAGTTTTTTATTCTTCGCAATTGCTTTGGAAACTTCAGCTACACCTGGAGTATAGAGAATTGGTAAATTTTCTTTAGTTAATTTATTTTTACTTTTAATTTCGATCTTGCCACCTATTTTTTTTGAAAGTTGGATTGAATTCATCTTATTTTTCTAATTTAATTTTTTTATAAACACTTCCCGCCGCTACTGCACCTTCGGCTACTGCTGTAATGACCTGCCGAAATTTGTTTGAAGCTGTTGTTACATCGCCTGAAGCATAAACATAGTCTAGATTAGTTTTTTGAGTTGAATCAACAATGATGTAATCTTGATCGTCAGTTTCAATTCCCAATTTCTTGGCCACTTCAACACCAGGGACTGTTCCAATTTCAATGAAAACTCCTTGAACTGGCAATTCCTTTTTCTCCCCGCCTCGCGTCGACTCGCCTCGATTGGTCAAAGCGGGTGACGCGTCTTCGCGAGTCGAGGCGGGTCCTGATTGCTCATAGGAAATTGCTGAAACTTTGCCCTCCCCTTTGATTTCTTTTACTTCCGAATTTAGAATAATCTCAATTTTTTCATTTTTTTCTATTTTTTCCTTCCAAGCTGGTTCAAATTTAACTTGATCTCCGCGATACATGAGTGTTACTTTGCTAGCAAATTCAGAAAGGTGCAATGCTGCAGTCGCTGCTGAATCTCCACCACCAATGACAACCACTTCTTTCTCACGAAAAAACATCGCATCACAAGTTGCACAATAAGAAACGCCTTTACCGATAAAATCGTCTTCTCCAGTGATGTTCGCTTTTCTGGCCTTCATCCCTAAAGCAAAAATAATACTTTTGGAAATATATGATTTTCCATCGCTAGTTACAACATCAAAAGAATCATCTTTTTTATTCACTTCCACTACAACTGCTGGAATAATTTCTGCTCCCAATTTTTTTGTTTGATTGGAAAATTTTTCCATTAATTCTTTTCCTGAAATAGATTCAAAGCCAGCGTAATTTTCAATCTCCCAAGCTTCTGTGATTTGACCACCAATCTCATTACCAATTACAACATGCTCTAATTTATAACGTGAAGCGTAAATCGAGGCCCCAAGACCAGCTGGACCAGCTCCAACGATGATTAAATCGTGCATTTTATCCATAATTGTTATTTGATATAGTTTTTTATTGCTTTTATATTATACATCCTTTTTAGAGCTTCCGTAAAGCCTTGAAAGGATAAAATAAAACAATCCCGAGAACTCGGGATTGTTTAAAACATGGTAAAATCTATATTTTTCCCAATTCTTCCTTCAAAGCTTCTTTGCTTTGCGCTCCGACCAACTCCTTGACCACTTTTCCACCTTTAAAAATCTTAATAGCTGGAATAGACATAACTTCAAATTTGGAAGAAGAATCTGGATTTTCATCTACATTAATTTTTCCAACCTTAACCTTTCCTTCCATTTCGCTAGCTAGTTCATCAATAATTGGACTCATCATTTGACAAGGACCACACCAAGGTGCCCAAAAATCAACCAAGACTGGCTTATCGCTTTTTATAACTTCTTGATCAAAATTTTTATCAGTAAATTCTAAAGACATATTTTTTGATTTAATTAATTAAGTTCAGAGCTAAGTAAGCTCCTATGAATAACATTATAACCCCTAAGAAAATCTTTATCAAATTAAAAAATCTATCTCCAAAAAGATCCATCTTTTTAGTTCGAGAAAATCTTTCTGCTAACAAAGAAATAATCAGAAAAGGAATTGTAAAGAAAACATTATACGCCAATATAAGTGAGCCCGTTTTAAGAAAATTATTCTCTTCTTTCAACGAATCTAGGATTGCTTTGTATGGCTCATTATCATAAGCCCAAAAGAAAAGACTTGCCAAAAAACCCAAAATTAAAAAACTTTTCTTGGTCATGACTTGTTGATTTATCTTTTCCTTAAATCCTCGCCACCAAATATTTAGGTGGTATATTTTTCTGTGTGCAGTAATTCTACTTCTTTTTTTAGACCAAATGACTCCTTTTAAGCAAGCTAGACCAAAAATAAATGTTCCCACCATTACAATAATTAGAATATATTGTTGCCAAAAATAATTTCTAGGAAAATTATAAAATAAAAAACCTAAAAATAAATGGGAAGTAAAAACTGCTACAGAAAAAATTATTCCAAAGATAAGCATTTTTCTTTTTGTTCTAGCAAAAAGAAGAAGCCAAAGTAAGAAAATTAAAACTACCCAAGAAAAAGGGTTCAAGATATCCAAAAAAGCTGCTCCGATAACAAGTTTAAATGGAATTTCGGCAATGTATTTTTTTTGTTTTCTTGCTTCAGCTTTTTGAGCTTCTGTTAGACTTATAAGTTTTTCCGCGCTTGGGAAAAAATCTGCTTGAGTATTTTCTATAGTATCTGAAAATCTTTTTATAATTGGGATATCTCCTGCAAAAAATCTTCTGCCAAAAAAAATAGCTGGAACACCTCGCTTGCTTTCTTCTATCCCGTAGGCTGAAAAAATGGCGTTTAACTTTTCAAAATTCTCACTTTGATGGGTGTCTAATTTTTGAATTTCATACTTTTCATAAATTCCATTTTCCTGAAAATATTTTTCCACAGTTTGACAACGCGGACAGGTTTCACTATAGAAATAAATTGCTTTCTTTTTTGATTCCTGGGCCAATGTCAAAACTGGCACAAGAATAGCTAAAAATAAAAATATAATAAAAAGTTTTTTCATAAGCAAAATATTTTCTATTTGCCAAATCTTCTCCCCCGACGAGAATAATCCTCTAAAGATTTCTCCATTTCCTCTTCATTAAAATCAGGAAAGTTTTTTTCTGAAAAATAAAGTTGTGAATTTTGAGTATCCCACATCATAAAACCGTCACTCAAGTGAGGTTCCCCACCAGTTCGAATCATATAATCAACACTTGCCAGATCTTTCGTCATTAAATTTTCCTTGATCACTTCCGCAGTTATTTGAACATTCTTTTCTAGTTTATTTTTTATTTTCTCAACTGCACAAATAAGATCATCTTTCCCACTGTAAGCCAACATAAAGTTTAAAGCTTTTTTTTCAAAATGCTTAGTTTTCTCAATTAAATCTCGAATGGTTTTTTTTAATGCTTCTGGAAATTGCTCCTCCCATCTACCAATAATATTAACTTTGACCTCATTTTCATAAATATCCTTACCATCAATAAGACTTTGAAAATAACGCTGATAAATGTCTAAAAGAGCCATTTTTTCTCGAACTGGTCTTTTAGTTAAATTATCAATTGAAGATCCCCAAAAAGTTAAACAGTTAACTCCTTTATCAAGACAGTACCGAGTCAATTTTTCAACATTTTTAGCTCCTTCTTCATGTCCTTCCCAAGGCTTTAAATTTTGTTCACTAGCCCAACGACGATTACCGTCAGGGATGATAACTACATGATTTGGTATATTTTTTTCCATATCTCAAATTCTAACTTGAAAACTAAATTTAAGCAATCCTAAAATTTAGCTACTTCTTTAATGAATTCTTTTAAAAGTTTATCCTCATCTACCTTTTTAATAATTTCACCTTTTTTCATAATAAGCCCCACTCCTTTTCCCCCAATAATTGCCAAATCAGCTTCACGCGCTTCACCTGGGCCGTTAACCACACAGCCCATAACTGCTACATGTATATCCTTATCGAATTTAACCATTTCATCTTCAACTTTCTTTGCCAATCCAATTAAATCAATTTCTGTTCTTCCACAAGTTGGACAACTTGTCACTGTAATTCCACGCTTTCTTAAACTCAATGATTTTAAGATTTCCCACGCCACTTTCACTTCTTCAATTGGATCAGCTGTCAGAGAAACTCGAAGCGTATCTCCAATTCCATTTTGAAGAAGAATTCCCAAACCAATTGAAGACATAATTGTTCCTCGAAAAATTGTTCCGGCTTCTGTAATTCCAATGTGCAAAGGATATTTTACTTTTTTAGAAAGCAGTTCATAGGCCTCGACTGTTCTTTCAATATCTGAAGCTTTAAGAGAAATTGCGATATCATAGAATTTTAATTTTTCTAAAATCTTTATATGTCTCATCGCTGACTCAACCATCGCTTTTGCCGAGGCTTTATTTTTATATTTTACCAAAATATCTTTTTCCAAAGATCCCGCATTAACACCGATTCGAATTGGAATCTTTTTTTCCTTGCAAGCTTTGACAACCTGAATTATTTTTTCTTCTGATCCAATATTCCCAGGATTAATTCTCAATTTATCAACGCCTTGATTGATTGATTCCAATGCAAGCTCGTGAGAAAAATGGATGTCAGCAACCAATGGAATTAAAATTTGTTTTTTAATCTTTCCTAAAGCCTTGGCCGCTTCCAAATCTGGGACAGCTACTCGAATCATTTCACAGCCAACTTTTTCCAGTTCCTTGATTTGTTTTACTGTCGCCCTCACATCACGCGTATCAGTGTTGCACATCGATTGAACAACAATCGGCGAATTACCACCGATGGAAAGTTTGCCAATTTTTATTTTTTTAGTCTTTTTTCTATGTATCATAATTTTTCTGCCCTATTAAATACACCTTCGGCATAATCCCGATAACTCGGGATTATTTAACAGGGTAAATTTTTTTCCTTTTAATCATAAAAATAAAATCCAATGAAATTTATTTTTTTATAACTCTCTCTCAATCATAAAATCTGCGATTTCATATAGGAAATCTTTAGCTTCTTTTTTTATTTCAAGCTTGGCTAATTCTTCCTTACTTTTTATAATAAGATTTTTTGCATAATCATTTGCATAATCCAAAGCTCCAGTTTCCCTTATAATATTTTGGAATTCTTTAATTTCTGTCTTAGTTAAATCTTTTTTGCCCAAGAGGTTATTTAAAATTTGTAATTGATTTTTATCAGAATTTTCTTTAGTTTTAAAAACTAATAAAGTTTGCTTACCTTCAATAATATCTGCTCCAACTTTTTTTCCTAATTTTTTCTCTGAACCAAAAATTCCCAAGATATCATCTTGAATTTGAAAAGCAATTCCTAAGGGAATGGCATATTTAGAGAATCCTTCTAGGTCCTTTGTTGTTGTCCCCGCCAAAATTGCTCCTAGATGCAATGGACCTTCAATCGAATACCTAGCTGTTTTATTTTCATACATTTTTAAGACTTCTTTTTCAGTTGTCTTTCCTCGATATTCAATACAAACATCTTGAGCTTCGCCAATTACTGTTGAAGAGATTATACTTTGCAATTTAGAAAGAGCTTGAATTATATTTTCTGCCTTAAAATTAGATTCGAAAATAATTTTATTCCCCAAAGCATTAACTAAATCACCCACAATCAAAGCAATTGAATTTCCGAAATGTTCGTGATCATCTGTCTTAAATGATTTTTTTCCTATTTTTGAATAGCGAAAATTAAAAGTATCTATATTATGTCGCTTCTTATCACGGTCTATTACATCGTCATGAATTAAAAGAAAACAATGAGCAAGCTCTATGCTAATGGACGCTTTTAAAATTTCTTTTTCATTTTTTCCGCCCAAGGCCAAATATCCATAATACATAAAAGCTGGACGCAGTCTTTTACCGCCAGCCAAAACCATTTTCTTTCCATATTTGAGTGCCTCAGCAATAAACTTATCTTCTTTCTCAATTTCCTTTATAGTTTTATCCAAAAAAATTTCAATCTCCCGATCAAACTTTTTTTTCAACACCCCTAATGATTCTAATTTTTTCATATTTTTTATAATTTGTACCACCAAGGGGAATCGAACCCCTATTACCAGGATGAGAACCTGGCGTCCTAGCCGTTAGACGATGGTGGCAAATATCATATTAATGAATTGAATATTTTTTTCAATAGTTGTTCTTTTTGATAACTATTATTTTTTAATTCTATCTCTCTTTTCCTCGCATCAGTTTTATTTTTATAAGCCTCATAATAAATTAATTTGAATGGAATTCTATGCTTTATTGATTTAGTTTTCCCCTGATTATGCTCCTTAATTCTCCTTTTTAAGTTATCGGAATATCCAATATATAATTTGTGATCGACTTCACTTTTCAAAACATACATATAAAACATAATTTTTTATTTATTCTAGGATGCCACCCTCACGGGTGGTCGCCCGTTAGGGCGAAGAACCTGGCGTCCTAGCCACTAGACGATGAGGCCATATATTTTACTAATTATTTTAGGATGCTTGTCCGCCTCTGGCGGAAGAATCTGGAGTCCCTGCCTACCGGCCCGCTTCGCCGAATCGAGGCGAGCAGGCAGGCTAGACCGGACTAGACCTGCCCGAAATGCTACGCATATCGTAGCAGGCGGGCGAACGCGGCATATATAATACTTATTCTACACAATGCTGGGAAAAAATCAAAAATTCTTCGATCTCGATTGCTCAGAGCTAAGGATAAAAAAACACCCTGAGTTTATCGAAAGGTGCTAATCTAATTTAAATTGAAAGGTTTTTCTTTCCAAGTTTTATTCTGCCGACAAAGTATTTCGTCAACTGATAAAGTTTCAAATATAACTTCTTCCAAAACTTTTTCCATTCTGGCGCCTTGAGATCCTTTTACCAAAACTAGATCTCCTTCTTCCATAATTTCTTGAAGTTTAAGTCCTGCTTTCATCGGATCAGAAAAATAGAAGATGCTCTCCAAAGGAAAATCTTTCTTTTTTAACTCCTCTACCGCTATTTTCATTAGCGGACCAACTGCTATAAATATATTACCCTTGATTTTCAAAAATTTCTGAGCTACTTCTTGATGACTTTTTTCAGTTTCCGTTCCAAGCTCTAGCATATCTCCAAGAACAACAATTTTTCTTTTAGCCTTAATTTCATCTAAAACTTCCAAGGCAGCACAAACAGAGACTGGCGAGGCATTATATGAATCATCGATTAAAAGTGTATTTTTAATTCCCTTTAAAAGATTCATTCGACCAGCTGGAGAAGTAAAATTTTCTAAAGCAGCTGCAATCTCAACTAAATTTATATTAAACTTGATTCCGACCGCAATTGCCATTAAAGCAGAATAGACTTGATGCTTAGCTAGGATATTGTTTAATCTAATTGGAATTGAAGTTCCCTCATAGCTTAATTTAAAAGTTAAGCCACGTATTTCTTTTTCCTGGTCATCATTATAGACAAAAGAAATATCTGTTGCCTGAAAATCTATCCCTTCAGAAAAACCACACCTAACCACATCTGCTTTTGTCTGATTCTTAAGATTCATAACATATTTGTTATCCGCATTCAAAATAGCTAATCCATTTTCTTTTAAAGACCTTACTATGGTTCCTTTTTCTTTGGCAATATTTTCTAAAGTATGAAAAAATTCAATATGACTTGGCGAGACATCAGTGATAATTGCCACATCTAAATGAATAAACTCAGTTAGATATTTCATATCACCAGGTTTATCTGCTCCCATTTCTAAAACTAAAATTTCTGGATATTCAAAAGGAGAAGCTACAACTAAAAGCCACTTTAAAAATACTCCTAGCCAACCTATCAGCGAACTCTCTCCGCTTTTGGCACCAATAATGGTCAATGGGATTCCTATTTCATTGTTATAATTTTTTTCATTCCTGCGAACGCGAAACTGGGCAGCCAATACAGCAAAAACTGCTTCCTTGGTAGAAGTTTTTCCCACTGATCCAGTAATTCCAACAATGCGTGGATTGTATTTCTTTAGAATTACAATCGACATCCATCGAAGAACTTTTTCTAAATAAATTTTCTTTTTTGATTTATTCATCTTTTTTATCTGGCATTGAATTTTTTATTCTGAGTCTGTCGAAGAAATCGAATCCACTTTATTGGTATCATCATCTTCCTTTTTTTCTTCTTCAATAATATAATCTTTTAAAACATGCGTGGCGTTAAATGTTTCTAACTCTTTTTGAGTATAATCCTCCGTTGGTTCTATATTGGCATATTCCAACAAAAATTTCATCAATTCTCCAAATAAAGGAGCGGCACTTGATTCTGCCCATTGAACCGCCTTAGGATTATCAATTTTAACTAAAATGGTAAATTTTGGATTTTCCAATGGAGCAAAACCTGCAAATGATCCAATTGTCTTGCCTTCATCATAGCCTTTAGCATCAGTATTCGCCACCTGAGCGGTTCCAGTCTTTCCACAGACTTGATAGCCTGGAACGCCTGCTCTCGTTCCATGACCATTCACAACCACGCTTTTAAGCATTTCTCCAACCTCCTTGGCTGCTGAATCAGAAATTACTCGACGAATCTCTTTTGCTTCAACAACTTCTTCTTTTACCCCATTTTCATAAATTACTTTTTTAACAATCTGTGGTTTCATTAATTTTCCACCGTTGGCGATTGCGCTATAAGCTGAAACTAACTGAATTGGGGTGACGGTAAGTCCTTGTCCGAAAGAAGCAGTAAAAAATTGAATATCACTTTTTATATTTTTTAAATTTCTAATATCTCCAGAATTTTCTCCAACCATTTCTATTCCCGTAGCTTCTCCGAATCCAAAACGTTTTATATAATCAAGAAAATTTTTATTTCCAACTTGCTTTTCGACATGAATGACTCCCGTATTAATGGATTCTTCTAAAACCTGAGTCATGGTTTGCAATCCATAAACTTTTTCTTCAGAATTTTTAATAGTATAACCTGCTTCCTTAACAAATCCATTATCAATATAAGTAGAGTCAGCACTAATTTTATTACTATCAATCCCCATTGCCATCGTAATTGGTTTGAAAATACTTCCACATTCATAGGGAGCACTAACTGACAGGTTTCGGAAATAATTTATATCCTCTACTTCAGAATATTCATTCGGATTAAAGCTGGGGTAATTAGCCATTGAAAGAATTCTCCCCGAGCTTGGTTCCATAACTATCACTAATCCCGAATCAGCTTCAAACTTCTTAACGGCACTCTTCAAAAGCTTCTCAGTTTCATATTGAATAATATGATCCAGGGTTAATATTAAATCAACTCCATTTTTTGCAGGTTGTAAATCTCTTTTTCCGATTGAAATCCAGCGACCAGCTGTATCACGATTTTGAAAAAGATTACCCTCTTCACCCTTTAACTCTTTATCAAAATAAGATTCAAGTCCATAGCGTCCAGCCAGATCATCTCCTTTCCAACCAACAAATCCCAAAACATTAGCTGCTAGCTCTTCAAAAGGATAGAAACGATAATTTTCATCCGCCAAGCGAATTCCCTTAGCCTTTAAGTCTCTAATCTTTTCAATTTCTTCTTCACTCAAACGACTCTTTAAAAATTCATAACCATCCTCTGGTTTATTTATTTTTTGAAAAACTTCCTGCTTATCAAGTCCTAAAATTCCAGCTACATCCATCGCTGTTTTTTCCAGATCCTCAACCTCCTTAGGGACCGCATAAACCATTTTAGTTTCCTTATTAACAGCAAGCGGATAAGTGTTTTCAGAGTCTTGCAGAAAAATCTCTCCCCTTTTCGGAATTAATTTTTGAAAAACCGATTGTTGATCACTAGCTAAAAGCTTGAAGCTTTCATGGGAAAGTATTTGTAATGAATAAAGCTTTCCTAAAATCAAAAGGAAAATAAAAAAAATGAAAGACGCTAAAAATACAATTCTACTACTACCCAAGCCCAATTCTGATTTTCTACTTTTTTTATTTAAAAAATTGCCGCTTTTCAATCCTTTACTGTTTTTTCCAAAAACCATCATAGGAATTCTTTTAACGGATTACTTCATTGCCACTGAATTATCCAACTCCATATAAGAAACAGTGTCTGCATTAACTAGATCCAAATCTTTTGTCGATTTTTCAATCTGATACATTGATTTAAGCTCAACCTCTTTAATTTCCATTTTTTTCTGTTCACTTTTCAAATCACGAATTTTAGTCTCTGCATCTCTCATATCAATCCCTTGAACTGCTACGGTATTAACCTGAAATAGATATAATCCGCCTAATATAAAGATGATGAAAATGAAAAAGATGATTCCAACTGAAATACTAGTATTTCCTGCTGGTTCAGAATATTTTTTTCTTGCCAAAGAAACATTGCTAAAACTCATCGATCTATTAAATCTAGAGTTTCGATTCGCACATAATCTCTGATTGGATATAATCCGACTCATTTATTTTCAGTCCCCCTGAAAATTAAATTGTATTTTTTTATTTGTTTTATTTGCTTGTCCCGTTGAATTCCCGTTTGCGGGAAGCCTTTGGCTATTCAACTGGGATTTTTTTACATACCCGAAGCTTAGAACTTCGCGATCTAGGATTTTCTTCAATCTCAAGATCGCTTGGCACAATTGGCTTTCTGGTAATGATTTTGATTTTCGCAGTGTTTTCACAAACACATTTTGGAAAATCTGGTGGGCAAATGCATCCCCTAGCATTTTCCCTAAATATATTTTTAACTATTCGATCTTCTAATGAATGGAATGCAATGATGGCCAGTCGTCCTTCTGGGCTTAACTTTTCAATCGCCATCGGCACAAACTTTTCCAAAACTTCCAATTCTTGATTAACTGCAATTCGCAGAGCCTGAAATGTTTTAGTCGCGAAATGGATTTTTCCATGTTTGAACTTTTCTGGAATCGCCTTATCTAAAACTTTCACTAAATCAAATGTTGTCTCAATTTTTTTCTCTGCTCTTTCTTCAATAATTTTTTTAGCAATATTTCTTGAAAAACTTTCTTCTCCGTAAACTCTTAGTATCTTTTCAATTTCTTCTTGTGAATATTTGTTCACGATAATCTCCGCTGTCAGCTCTTGCTCTTGATCCAATCTCATATCTAGAACTGCATCTCTTTGAAAACTCATTCCTCTCTGTGCATCATCCATCTGGTCTGAAGAGAACCCTAGATCAGCTAAAATTGCATCAACAGAATTTAAACCCAACTCATCCAAAATTAAATCTAGGTTGGAAAAATTTTTTTTGACTACACTTACTCTTAAATCATCACCTGTTGATTTTCTAAAATCATCAATCGCCTCTCGATCCTGATCAATGGCAATTAACTTTCCACTCGATCCAATCTTCTTTAAAATTTCTTGGCTATGACCGCCAGAACCTAAAGTCGCATCCACGACAATTGAACCTTCTCTTAAATTCAACGCTTCGATTGCTTCCCCTAGCAATACTGCTTTATGTATTCTCATGTTTAGTAAACCCCTAGCTTCCCTAATTGTTCTGCAATCTCATCAGTGTTCTTTTCAGAATTATTTTTATAAGCTTTCCACTTATCTTCGTCCCAAATTTCTAAACGATTATAAACTCCAGTGATCACAACTTGTTTTTTCAACTGAGCATAATCTTTGAGATAATCTGGAACTAAAATTCTTCCTTGCTTATCAACATCCACATCAACTGCACCAGAAAGCATTAAACGAATGAAACTTCTGGTCGTTGCTTCTCCGACTGGCAAGCTTCCGAGCTTTCCTGCAATCTCTTCCCAAACTTTCATTGGATAAACAAATAAACATTTATCCAGTCCTCGCGTCACTACGGCTTTAGTTTTGAGTCCGCCTCTAAACTTAACTGGAACAGCCAATCTTTTTTTCGGATCGATGGAATGTGAATATTCTCCTATAAACATAAAATTGCTATGAGGAGATTTGTTAATTTATCCAGCACTAAAATTTTTAGTGCTTGGATTTACCACTTCCCCCCACTTTCATAAACTACCTCTCTATTTTACTCCACTATCATATACTCGTCAACACTTTAAAAAACCGCAAAAAAACAGCATCTTTTAGCTGTTTTTGAAAGTTATCCACAGGACAAATTATTAAGCGTGTAAAATATTACTTACTTATCAAGATTTTTATTTCTTCCAATCTCTAATTTCTATTCCTCCATGAGTTCTTTTTACAACTACTTTTTGTTTTTCCCTCCAACCAAGTTCTTTGGCGATTTCGATCGGGATGGTGACAGAAAGACTAACTCTCCCCGTTCGGGTAAGTTTGCGAATATTTTTATCAACTAACTTTCTCATAAATTTTTTATCTCCTTACACGTGTAAGGAGACGTGTAAGTACTAAATTATTTATTAAAATCCTTATTTTTTATTTTAATTTTATTAAAGACTTCTAATTAACTCTACCATCTCTGGAAATTCTTCTACTCTAAGATGACCTTTCCCCTGAAGAACTATCTTTTTCGCTTGAGGAAGTTTTTGAAGATATTTTTCTAAATGATCAAAAGGCACAACTGGATCATCTTCTGAATGAAAAATAAAAATCTTTTCCGCTTGTTTTTCTAATTTTTCTAAAGATTCTGACAAAACAAAGTCCCCGATTGATTCATCAGGGGTATCCCTAAACGGAGGAGCCGCTAGGATAACCGCTTTTATCTTTTTTGGAAAATCATTTTCAGAAAGATATTTGGCTAAAAAAATTCCACCGAGAGATATGCCGATAAGAGTTACTTCGTCTTGAATCACTGAAAATAATTTTTCAAACCAGATTTTCCACTCAGAATATTTAGCATTATACTTCGTTGGCATAATTGGCATAATAATTTCACATTCTCCATCAATGTTTTCTTCTAACTTTTTTCCCATCCAATCCATTTCTTTTCAAAATCCATTTTATAATCAACTAGAAATTGGCGATACTCTTCATAAGTCTCAAAACACATTCCTCCATGAATAATAACTATTTGTTTTTTCATAATTATATTAATTTATTTGAAGTACGTAAAGTATTACGTAATACTTTACATACTTATTCTATCAAACTTTTAAGAAAACAAAAAAGACTCGCTTTCACGAGTCTTTTTCAAATTGGAATTCCGATTTTAGTTCATCTATAGTATGAACTTGGGAAACCCAATAAAATCAAATTACAATACAGCTTCTTTGGCTGCTTTTGCTAATCTGAATTTTACAACAGTTTTAGCAGCAATCTTGATTTTTTCTCCAGTTGCTGGGTTAACTCCCATTCTTTCTTTTCGATGTGCTTTAACCATCTTACCAAATCCAGGGATAACGAATTCTCCATTGGATTTAACTTCGCTGTAAGCGACATCTACTAGAGTTTCCATCAAGGCTATAACATCCTTTTTTGGTAGCTCTGTTTTTTCTGATAGCATAGTCATCAATTGAGACTTTGTCATCTTTGCCATATTATTTAAATTTAATTAATTAACTGAGTATAATTCTATCACAAATTTCTAGAGTATTCTAGTACTTTTATTTGTTTGTCAATAGTCTATGTTATTTTTACTAGAAAAGTCAATAAAATATTTTTATGTTTTTCTAGGCTTTCAATTTAGCATACAATCATTATATCTCCAAACTAAGAATTTTGAGCACTCGGGACTATTGCTTATTTTACTAGATATTGTATAATTTAAACATAAGGAAAACAAATATAAAAATAAATGGAAGAAAAAAACAACGAGCAAAGCTCGGAGAAAATTCAAGCGCTTAGAGATATGATTTTTAATGCTGAAAAGACTTTGCAAGGAGCTAAATCAATGCTTTTACAATTAGAAGGTAAGAAGAAGGCTGGTCGTAGAAAAAAAGTTGAAGATGGAGATGAAGACGGAAAAGTTGTTCAGGGAGCTTTTGATGGTCAAATTATGATAGGAACTGACGGAAAACAATACCCAGTGCCCGCTAATTACGCTTCTAAATCAAAACTGATCGAAGGTGATATGTTGAAACTCACAATAACAATTGATGGTTCTTTTGTTTACAAACAAATTGGTCCAGTCGAAAGAAAACGCTTGCTCGGAATTGTTAACCAAGATGCTGACGGAAACTATTTTGTTACTGCCGAAGGAAAAGCTTACAAAGTTCTTCTCGCTTCCATCACCTACTTTAAAGTAGATCCAGGAGATGAAGTAACTTTAGTGACTACTCGAGATATTGATTCTGAATGGGGCTCAATTGAGAATGTCATTCAAAAAGGCGTTGCTCCAAGTAATACTGACCCTCAAGAAGCTGCTCCAGAAGTTGAAGAAAAAAATGAACCTGCTTCGACTGATACGACACAAGACGAGAAAGAACCAAAAAATGATTTATCAGCTATTGACGAATGGGATAATGACCTTGCAGAACTAAAAAAAGAGTTGAATAATCCACAAGAATAAATTAATGTTTCAAAAATTAGTTGCCAGATTTCCGATTGTTAAACAACTCGTAAGGTTTGTTGTTGTTGGTGGAATTAATACCGGAATAGATTTTCTGATCCTTAATATTGAAATGTTTTTTACAAAAATAACTTCTGGACCAGGAATGCTTGCTCAAAATGCTATTTCTTTTGGATTAGCAACTATTAATAGCTATTATTTAAACAAAGTTTGGACTTTTGAAGATAAGGATAAAAAAAATGGCAAATTTAAATTTACTCAATTCTTAACCGTTAGTATAATTGGTCTTATTATTAATACTAGCCTTATTTACCTATTTACTACCTTTGTCGATCCAATGTTTGGAATCGGTCCTCAACTTTGGGCCAATATAGGAAAGGTACTGGCCACTGGAATATCATTGATCTGGAATTTCCTCGGTTATAAATTTATCGTTTTTAAAAAATAGAAGAGAGAAAATTATGCCAAACTTCCCAACTTTCGGGAAGTTTTCTTTTTCCCTTTCTATGCTATAATTGCAATAATCAAGGGGTACTCAAGGGTACCCCTATATAAATGAAAAATATGAATGAAACTCTTTATCGAAAATATCGTCCTAAAAATTTCTCAGAAATAGTCGGACAAAAACATATTGTTCAAACTTTTGAAAATGCAATCAAGAATGATCGAATCGGACATGCCTATCTTTTTACTGGACCACGCGGAACTGGGAAAACATCTATTGCCAGAATTCTGTCCAAAGCGATTAATTGTGAAAAATCAAAAGACTTTATCTCCTGTGATAAATGTCCATCTTGCCAAGCAATTGCTGAAGGAAAATCTTTAGATATTATTGAAATTGATGCTGCTTCTAATACTGGAGTAGATAATATTCGAGAACTCAGAGAAACAGTTGCTCTCCCCCCCACCCTTTTGAAATATAAGATATATATTATAGATGAGGTTCACATGCTTTCCACTGGCGCTTTTAATGCACTTTTGAAAACCCTAGAAGAACCACCAAGGCATGCCATCTTTATTTTAGCTACTACCGAAATTCATAAGGTTCCCGCCACTATCATTTCTCGCTGTCAGCGTTTTGATTTTTCTCGCCTACCACTTTCAAATATCATTGAAAAATTAACTCTTGTTGCTAAAAGTGAGAAAGTTAAAATTGACCAAGAATCATTAGAAATGATTGCCATCGCATCTGAAGGTGGAATGCGAGATGCTGAAAGTCTTTTAGGACAAATTATCTCATTAGAGGATAAAAATATTACCTCCAAAGAAGTGGAGCAAATTCTAGGAACTGCTGATCGAAAATTTTCCCAAGCTTTAACAAAGATGATTATCCTCGATGATTCAACTGGCGCAATTGCAAAAATTAATGAACTATCAGAAAATGGCTATGATCTGCAAGTTTTTACTAAGTCATTAATCAACTATCTTCGCCAATTAATGCTCTTAAAGGTTAGTCCTGAATTAAAATCATTTTTTACCTATGAATTAACTAACGAGCAACTAAAAGAACTTCAAGAATTAGCTCAAAAAACAAATCTTCTGAAAATTGTAAACGCAATTAATTTCTTCCTAGAAGCTCAGAATAAGATTTCTGCTTTTATTCTTCCTCAATTACCACTAGAAATTGCTATTATTAAAGCAACTGGAAAAATGCCAGCTAAAATTGATACTCCAAATCAACCAGCCATTGAAAGTGCACCAAATCCAATCATAAAGCAACAAGATCCAATTTCAAGCACACCTGCACCTGTAATTGAAACTCCAGAACCTGCCCGCAATGCAACGCAGGGCGATGCAGGCGGGGAAAAAGTTTCTCCAATCGAAACCTACCCGGCCAATGAAGAACTTCCTGCTAGCCCCATTCAGAATGAAAAAGAAATTGGCTCATCTGAAGTAAAACAAAGTTGGCCAAAGCTTTTAAAAGGGATTGAGCCTTTCAATCATTCCTTAAAAGCTCTTCTTTCTAATTGCCAGATCGTTAACGTTAAGGGAAGTGTAATAACAATCGCCACACCCTATGATTTTTATAAGGAAAAGTTAAGCGATCCTGCTAATCAGTTGACAATTGAACAAGTTCTTGGTAAAATTTTAGGGCTAAAAATAACACTCAAAGCTGTCACTAATCAAGAAGCAGGCATTAAAAATATTCCTTCAAGCCAAGATCAGGAAGAGGCAAATAACAGCACTCAAAATGAGCTTTTAGATTCAGCGATAGAAATTATTGGAGGAACAGTAGTTAATGAGTAAATATTGGGGAGTCGCCAAGTGGCCCGTCTCGTCCGAGGCGTTCTCGCCGAGGCGGATAAGGCACAAAAATGAATTTTAAAATTATTTTGCACAGTGTTGGGGAGTCGCCAAGTGGTAAGGCACATGGTTTTGATCCATGCATTCGGGGGTTCGAATCCCTCCTCCCCAACACTGTGCAAAAAACAATAAATTACGTAATTAATTACGTAATTTTTTATTTATCTGAAATTAAGTTATAATAAAAGAGTAATTTAAAATAATATTTTTATGGAACAAGAAATTTTACAAAAACTAGAAGAGCAAGACAAGAAGATTGATCTAATTTATGATTCAGTTGAAAAAACTCGAAAGTATTTTCTTTGGACTATGATTATCTCAATTGGCGCTGTTGTTCTTCCACTTGTTGGAATTTTAGCCTTAATCCCCTGGCTTCTCAGCACGCTTAGTTCTGCCTATTCTGGATTAGGTATATAAAAAAATCGAAGCAAAAAAAAGACCTTTTGAAAGGTCTTTTTTAAAGTTTTAAATTCAAGTTTATTTCCTTATTGCAAAGTTACCCCAGTAGCAGAGCACAGCTCGCTACGGGGCAGACAGTTGCATAAAACAAAAGAACCCAACAATGGGCTCTCTTGAAAATTTTACTAAAATTATTTTAGCGTAACTGTAGCTCCAGCTTCTTCAAGCTTCTTTTTCATTTCTTCAGCTTCTTCTTTGGCAACTTTTTCCTTAATAACTTTAGGAGCTGCATCTACTAAATCTTTAGCATCTTTTAGTCCCAATCCAGTCGCTTCACGAACAGCCTTGATTACATTGATTTTAGAATCACCAACAGCAGTAACTTCGATATCAAATTCACTCTTTTCATCAGCAGCATCTTCTCCAGCTCCAGCAACTGGAGCACCAGCCATCATCATAGGAGCGGCTGAGCTAACACCAAATTTTTCTTCAAGAACTTTTACTAATTCAGAAAGTTCCAATACGCTCATCTTTTCGATTTCTTCAACAAGCTTTTGAAATTTTTCTGGAACTACTACCTCTTTTTTTTCTTCAGTCATATGTTTGTACTTATTATTTATTAATTAAATTATTATTTAACTTATTTAGTTTCTCCTTGCGGTGAGTTAGTCGAATCCGCTACGGCTTTCAAAACATTCACTAAACCTCTAAGATTTCCTGATAAAACATTAACGAATCCAGAAACTGGAGCGTTAAGTGATCCAACCATTTTGGATAGCAATTCTTCTTTAGATGGAAGTTTCGCTAGAGCGTTTACTTCTTCAGCACTCATTTCTTCAGATCCTAAAAGTCCACCAACAATTTTCAAATTTTCATTAGCTTTAGCCATTTCAGCAATAATTTTAGCTGCTGCTACTTCATCTTTAGATGAAATTGCAATCGCAATTTGTCCTTCCAATTTCTTAGCATCCATTTCGATTCCAGCTTCTTTAATTGCAATACTAATTAAAGTCTTTTTGAAAACTCCAAAATTAACACCTTCTTCGCGAAGTTTGTTTCTAAGAGCCATCATATCCTTTACTTCTAAACCTTTAAAATCAGAAAAGACAACTGCTTTAGAATCTTTGAGTTTTTCAACTAAATCTTTAACTACTTCTTTTTTTTGTTCTCTTGTTTGCATTACTTTATCTTTAAAAATAAAAAATCTGCGTTCTCGCAGATTCAAAAAGACTAAACAATCTTTCCTCAATAGGACTTGCTATGTCGCGTGATTCTTTGAGAATTTTACGCGATATTGCCTATTTTCTGCGGAATATTTTATTATTATTAATATTATATTAAAAAATAATTTTTGTCAATATATCTTTTGCTTGTCCTGAATTTATCGAATAGGTCAATCAATTAAGCTTTCGGCTCTTCCTTCTTTTCCCCGCCTTGCTTCGCATCAGTCGAGGCAGGTTCTGCAGGTTTTTCCCCGCCTGCATCGTTATGTGAAACATTTCGGGCAGGTTCCTTTAGAGTTTCTTGCGGTGAGTTAGTCGAATCCGCTTCTTTCTTTTCTTCAGCTGGCTTTTCCTCTCCATCTTTTTGAGCTTCAGCACCACCTTCTTCTTTCTTTTCCTCAGCCTTCTTTTCAGGTAATTTAACCTTTCTTTTATCTCCAGAAATCAATCCCTTAGTAACCATTAGGTTATACACGGAATCAGAAAACTGAACTCCCTCCGAAATCCAATATTTTATTCTTTCTTCTCTTAAAACAGCCCTTTTAAGATGTGGGTCATATGATCCTAAAATCTCTACATGGCGTCCACCCGGAGCGACTGTGTGTTCTTGCAGAACAATTTTAAATTGAGCTCTCTTATTTTTTCCAACTCTAGCAAATCTTACAGTTAACATAAATTAAATTATTCAGGATAATGAAAATCCCTCAATTAAGTCTTATTTTTATTACTAATTTAGTTTATATTATAATTGGAAAACTGTCAATATCTAGCTATTATCAAGTTTGAGTTATCCATGGCGTAAAGAAAATTCTACAAGAATTTTCCACGCCATAATCCCGTGATTAAAAATTTTTTAAAATTTTTAATTTTACGGGACACAGTCTAATTTTCCTTTAAAATAGACTTTTTTTATTATAAAAAAACGACTTATCCACAACTAAGCTGACAAAAGCTTATTTTGGGTGTATAATAGAAATGTAAAAATTGAATACCTGAAATTAGCCGAATTGAGCGTTAATTTGAGAATAAAAGACAGAATCTTATATGGGAACTGTCTTTTGTTCTTTTTAAAAAGCATTTTAAGACTAACTTTTTTTGGGGGAGGTCGTTATGTCTAGAATAAGCACTTTAAAAGAAGCTATTTTAATTGCACGTGATTCCAATCTTTTCAATGCACTTCCAAGAGCTCAAAAAATAGAACGCATTTGTTTTATTGCTGACCGCATTGAAGAAATGAATCTCCATTAATTGATAGCCAAAAAAAGAAAAACCTATTGGTTGGAATTAATTTTCCAAAACTCATCCGAGACCAATAGGTTTTTTATTTTTTTAGATTATTTCTTTCAAACGACTCTTGTATTTTTGATAAGCGAAAGATATTAAGAGTAGAACGACTCCAAGACTAATAGAAGAAACAATACGATAAAGAGTTCCAAGGTTCCATAAATCATAGAAGAAAAGCTTTAAGATTGCCAAAATTAAAATTGCTAATCCACCTAATCGCAAAGCCTTACTTCTCATAACTATTCCAATTGTTGTCAAAATTATTCCATAGATTATCCAGAAAATAGAAAGCGAAACACTTTGTTTATTCCGAATCTTTTTAATTTTTGCGTTATTTGTTTTTATATAACTTTTATCAATTGTACTACTACTTATTCCATATTCTTCACCCCCACTTTTTAATCGATTTGGGTTTATTACCTCTATTTTCTTAATTTGATTAATTTCCTTATCATAAGAAAAAGTTATTTCTCGACTAATCGCAACGATGGTTAACAAGTTAGCAATGATTATAAAAAGTATGAATGCCTGATCGGCTCGTAATGTTCCCTGATTATTTTCATTGTCATTACTAGCAACGCGAAACATTCCAGCCAAAAGATAGGTCAAAGAAATAAAAAGTATAAATAGGAAGAAAGATATATTAAATACGACCATATTACTAAAATCGAATCCTGAATCTATAAATAATAATCTAAAAACTGCTAAGGAAAATATTGCTAGAGCAAAAAATTTAGTAAATTCTTTTTTCGTTTTTATTCCGAGATAAAATAACAACAAGGCTTCTATTCCCCAACTAATTGTAATTACTTTTTCTTCAAATTGAATTGGAATCGCTATAGTTATAAACCCCATCCCCAAAAATGCCAGAAAATTATATAAATTTTCATCTTTGGGAGTTAAAATACGGACACTATACGCCCATAATAAATAATATAGAGCTAAAATAACAGCAAACGCACCTAATATAAAATGATATTCCTTGTCTAGTAATGCATAGCTAGCTGAAAAATAAATAACTGCTGAAAAAATAGTCAGTAATTGCTCCACGCCGGTAGATTTTTCTTTTTTAACTAAATTGTAAATCAACGAAGAAACTGAATAAGTAATAAAGAATAAGGTTAGAAAAAACATTGTCATCGCCAGTTGACCTTCAGTATAGAATCTACCTATCCAACTTGAAACAATAATAATTGTAAAAATAAAACCAACAACATTAACCGCTCTCCATTTTTTAAATATTGCCACATAAAGAATTGCGACATTAAGAATAAATAAATAAGAAAAGATGGTTGCCATTTCAATTTTTCCAGTTGCAACTAGAATCGGGGTTAGAAACCCACCGACAAGTGAAACCATCATCAAAGAAATTGCATCATAACGAAGACTTAAAAATATTCCTAAAGCAGTTATTAAAATCATAATTAAGAATGCTGGATATTGTCCAATCAGGTGATAAAAATTCATCGCTGCAAAAATCGAAAAGTAAAGAACTGCAATTCCACCGCCAGAAAGAATCTGTGCGTATTTAGAATACTTCTGCATCAATTTCTCTCCTATTGCTAAAAGTGCGATTCCAATTATAATTCCAATTGCTACTCTGCCAAACGGAGAAATCCAATTATTATCAAAGGCATATTTAATAAAGAAAGATACTCCTAAAAACAAAGCTGCAATTCCAATTATTGAAAACCATTTAACGCCAATGTTTTCTTCCAAGCTTTGTTGAGGCTTCTCCTTTTTCTCTTCAAAAAATTCAACAATCTTTTCGCTTGGGACTTCTTCAATAGGAGGTACTACTTCAACTTTTTTTTCAATTCCTGAAATATTTTCTAATTTTTCTAAGCGTTCATTTTGCTGATCAATTTTTTTACCCAAAAGCAAAATTGCATCTTTAATATTTTTTAACTCATCCATAATATTTTTTAATATTTACCCTTTTATTATATACCAAAAACGAATACACAAAAAGAAGGCCATTCAAACCTTCTTTTATTTTTCGATAATTTTACCACCTTGACCGACTTGATCTAAATTAACCGAAAGCAATTTAGAAATTCCATCTTCTGTCATTGTAATTCCATATAAAAGTGATGCTTGACGCATTGTTTCACGGTTATGTGTAATGATAACAAATTGAGTATGGTTAGAAAGCTCAGTTATAATTCTTCCAAATCTTCTCGAGTTAGCTTCATCCAATGCTGCTTCCACTTCATCTAAAATCGCAAAAGGTGGTGGATTATGAGAGATAATTGCGAATAACAAAGCTAGTGAAGTCAAAGATCTCTCTCCACCAGATAACATTGAAAGGTTAGAAATTTTCTTTCCTGGAGGACAAGCAAAAATATCAATTCCTGTTTCGCTTTTTTGCTGTTCTTGATCTTGATTGTCTTCTTCACTCTCTATACTTTCTGATTCAATATTTCCTTCTTCATGCAGTGAATTTTTAGAATCTGCAATTTCTTCTTTTAGTTTTATCCTTTTCTTAATTTCAACTTTTTTTAAATTAGCATTACCTCCACCAAAGATAATTCGGAAGTATTTTGTAAATTCTTTTTCAATTTCATCAAAAGTCTTGTGAAATGATTCATCAACTTTCTGCTCCATCTCTTTAATCACCTCTTTAAGTGTAGAAATGGCCTTTTCTAAATCCTCTGATTCTTTAGTTAAAAATTCGAAACGTTTATTAGTTTCTTGATATTCCTCAACAACCATTGGGTCAATTCCACCAATTTTTTCCATTTCAACCTTTAATTTAATAATATCATGCTCGAACTTTGCTCGATCCAGCTCTTCAATCTCGCCCTTAAGTTCATCAACACTAATTTTCAAATCTTCCAAAACTTGCTTCCTAAGATCTTCTTCATGAACTTCTACTCTTGCCAAAGAAACTTTAGATTCATTAAATTGATCTTTCATCTTGCCTAATTCATCTTGCTTTAATCTCAAATTTTTCTCTGTTTCAAAAAACTTTTGTCTTCGCATGCGATCATCACTAATTTCCTGATTAATTTGATTTTCAAGCTCTTTCATTTCTTCCTCCATTTTTTTCAGTTCTTCTCGAATACTTTCAGTTTTTTTCAGAAGCGCTGTGATAGCTTTATTCTCAATTTCAACTCGCCTTTCTTGTAGCGAGTTTTCTTGTTCTGAACTTGTCGAAGAAATCAAACCAGCCTGCCCTGAGTCTTGTCGAGGGGTTTCCACTTTTCCTTTTTCAATATCAGCTTTTAAATCAAAAAGTTTTTGTTGAATTACTTGAGCAAACTCTCGAATATCCTGCAATTCTTCAATCTTTTCAATATTTTTTAATTTTTCAATTAATCGTTCTTGTTCAGCTCGAATTTCTTCTACTTTTTCTCTCGCAAATTTTAAATCAACCGGAATACTCTGGATCTTGATTTCTTCCATCATCTGAATATTTTTAATCTTTTCCTTTTCAATTTCTATTCTACCTTCATTAACAATTAATTCACGTTCCAGTTGATTAATCTTGCCACGCTGTTCATTTCTAGATATTTCTAATTTTGTTAATTTTTCATTACTCGAATCATTCTTTGCTTCTTTATTCATTTCGTCAGAAAGCTTATCTACCTCACGTTGAACATTCATCATCTTCCTACCTAGATCCTCTTTAACTTCATTTAAAATGTTTTGTTCTTTTTGAAAATTATTCCAAAGATAAGTAAAGAGTTTAGTTTGTTTTTCTTTCAAATCTTTGATTACACCTTCACTTTGCATCGCCTTATCTGCTTGACGCTTAAGCGTTCGCAAATGTGGACCAATTTCTTCAACGATACTTTTAACCTTATCCAAATTATCGCGAGTTGAATCTAACTTTCTGAGTGCTCTATTTTTTTTAATTTGATATTGCTTTACTCCTGCTGCATCTTCAATAATAGATCTTCGCTCGAGCGGAGTCGCATTTAAAACTGCATCAGCCATTCCTTGATTAATAATAGAATAACTCTCTCGACCAATTGAAGCCTTGGCTAAAAGATCGACTACATCCTGAAGTCGCACTCGAGAACCATTAATTGAATATTCCCCCTCTCCATTTCTGAAAATTTTTCGAGTAATTGAAACTTCTTCAAAGTCCAGTGGGATTTTTTTATCAGAATTATCAAAATAGAGTGTCGCATGAGCACTTCCAAGTCGGGCTTTTTTCCCAGAACCAGCAAAGATGATATCTTCTGATTTCTTACCTCGCAAATTTTTCATTGACTGCTCACCCATTACCCAACGGACAGAATCGGCAATATTAGACTTTCCAGAACCATTAGGTCCAACGATTACTGTCACTCCTTTCTCTCCATCCTTGGAACGCGAAAAATCCAACACTGATTTGTTGGCAAAAGATTTGAATCCAGATATTTCGAGTTTCTTTAGATACATAAGTAAATTAAAAGTGAAAGAATTTTTCACTTTATATCTCCTTTTCTATTTTACTATATTTTTTAAAAAAAGAGAAAGGGAACGGATATATATCCGTTCCCATAAAATTTCATCGGGGAGATTTTAAAGCTAAGGGGATTCAGCCCTTAGGGTAGCCGATGGCCACCTAGGCAAAGTGGGACTTCGCCCTCAGATCAGAATCACCTCCTCTCAACTTAGATTTATATTTTTCTCTAAGTGGAAAAAACGAGATGCGTTCATCTGATCCTCCTTCCTATTCCAAACAACAGATTTATCAACGCTAATTTTGCCTTTTTTTGGCGAGCCCTTCTCCAGTGTGGATGTTTCAAATTTAAATAAATAGGCTTTCTTAATTGACCCACCTCCCTTCTTGAATATAAAGAACTGTTAGATGCTCCTTCCTTATATATTACCACTTTTAAAAATAAAAAAAAGACCCCTAAACGAGTCTTTTTATAAACATTACCAATTCTTTATTTCCAATCCATTCTCAGCTGCATTTCTTTGAGCTTCTTGTTTAGAAAAACCTTCTCCGTTAGCAATTGATTCTTCTCCTAGGTAGACTCCAACAATAAACTTTTTATCGTGATCTGGACCAGTTTCTTCTATAACTCGATAGGAAGGAGTAATTCCTTCTTTTTCTTGGGCCACTTCTTGGAAACGACTCTTGGGATCCATATAAAGTTTTTTCTCTATAATCTCCGGAAGTTCCAAAATTACATTCTTCATAATAAATTTCTCCGCCTCAGCAAATCCTTTTTCTCCTTGATCAAGATAAATTGCTCCAGTAATTGATTCAAAGGCGTTAGCCAAAAGATAGGTTCTCGCCTTTCCAGTGTCTTTTGATTCTCCCTTACTCATTAAAAGGAATTCTTCTACTCCAATTTTCTTGGAAACTCTAGCTAACATTTCACCATTAACTAAGGCTGCTCTCCAATTTGTAAGTTCTCCTTCAGGATTAGGATAATTATTATAAAGATGCTTTGTGACTACCAATTCCAAAACTGCATCTCCCAAAAATTCAAGACGCTCATTATGATCGAGTTTATAATCTCGATGTTCGTTAAGATAAGAACGATGTGTCAAAGCCTGCTGAAGTAAATCGAGGTTCTGAAACTCCACTCCTAATTTTTTTTCTAATTTTTTAAACATAAAATAACTTAAAATGCCAAATATCAAATTCCTAATCAAGTTCAAATATCTAATTCCTAAATTTTAAAATTTTGGATTTTATTTGATATTTTAAATTTGAATTTTGAAATTTAAAAAAACTAAATACAAAACACTGACTATTTCTTTTTTGCAGGCTCTTTTTCCGCAGAAGCCTTTTTATCTTTCTTTGTTGCGTCATCCTTCATTGGTTCGCCCAATTCTCGATAAATTGTTCCTAAAACTCCGTTAATAAATCTTCCTGAAGATTCCCCTCCAAAAGATTTTGCCAATTCAATTGCTTCATTAATAGCTACTTTTGGAGGAACTTCTGAATAATTTTCAAAAAGAAGTTCGTATATTCCTAAGCGTAAAATATTTCTATCAACTACAGTTACTTGGTCTAGTGGCCACTCTGGTGCACACTTTTCAATCAATGGATCAATCTTATCTTTATTTTTAATAACATTTTTCACTAAGTCGGTCACAAAAGAAATATCTTCCATTCCTGGACCAAATTCTTCAATATTATGAGAAATAATAATATCAATATTTTTTTCATCACAATTATTAAAATCCCACTCATAAAGTGATTGCATTGCTATTGATCTAGAAAGGTGCCGATTTGCCATTTTTATTTTTTAGCTTTCTTACTAATTTTTTTCATTGTATTTACAACCTCCTTACCTTTGTAATATCCACATTTTGGACAAGCAATGTGAGATTGAATCTTCGCTTTGCAATTAGTGCATTCAACTAATTTTTTTCCTTTAAGAGCAAGTAGTACTCTCCCTCGATCCCTTCTGGCTTTAGTGATTCTTTGCTTTGGAACTGACATAAAAATACACAAAACTTGAAACGCACATTATTTATGCGCAGCAGTTCTGAAAAACTTATAATTTATAACATTCCTAATTTAACATTAAAATTCGCTTTTGGCAAGGCTTTTCATTGGCTCAAAGCTTTTTCGATGAATTTTACAAGGTCCACATTCTCGAATTTTTTCCATATGTAATTTTGTACCGTAACCTTTATGCTTATCAAATCCATATTCAGGATATTTCTCATGAGCCTCAAGCATTATCTTGTCTCGAGACACTTTAGCCACAATTGAAGCAGCCGAAATTGATTTCACAATGCCATCCCCTCCAATCACCGCTTCTTGACGATAACTACAATTCGGAATAGCTTTATTACCATCGACAAGAATAATAGAATTTTGAATTTCTAATTTTAATTTTTGTTTTTTATTTGGAATTTGCCCGCCTGAATCGCTATGCGAAGCATTGCGGGCAGGTAATTTGTAATTTGTAATTTCTCGCGCCAGCGAGTTTATTGCTTCTTTCATTGCCAAAAAACTAGCTTCAAGAATATTTATTCGATCAATCGTTTCATGATTACAAATTCCTACTCCAACATGAAAATGCTCATGAATGAAATCAAAAATCTTTTCTCGTTGTTTAGCAGAAAGAGTTTTTGAATCACGAATCAAGTCCAATTCTTTTATTTCATATTTCTCATCTAAAAGATTTTTATTCTTTAAAAGGACAGCTGAAGCTACCACGGGCCCCGCAAGCGGTCCTCGTCCTGCCTCATCAATTCCAATAACAAAATCTGTTCCTGAATTTATAATTTTTTTTTCTAAATCAAAATTTGAAATTTTCATGAATTTTTACCTTAATATAAGCCCTTTTTTGCTATTGACTTTTTTATTAAAATATGCTAGTATTTACTGTTATCATAAATGTGATAACCAGTACATTTTAACATAAAAGAATATAAACTTATAATGGAGGTTAAAAGATGCCACTTTCTATTTTAGTTGTCGATGATGATGAATCAATGAGAGCTATGATTGTACAGCTCATGTTAGTATGGTTTGAAGCAACAGTTTTTTCAGCTAAGAATGGCAAGGAAGCAATTGAAATCATGGCAGAAAAAAAATTGAATTTAATTGTAACAGATTATCAAATGCCAGAAATGACTGGTCCCGAACTTATAAGATTTATAAAAAAAGAAGATATTCCCACAAAAATAGTTCTCGTAACCGGTGCGGCTGATGAGATTAAAGAAAAGCACTCTGATATATTAGGACGCATAAGCGGCATGGTAGAAAAACCATTCAGCATAGTTGACTTGAAAAAAGTTATTGGGGATGCTTTGGGGCTTTAATAAAAGCTTTAATAAAAGACGCTAGTATAATTACTAACGTCTTTTTTATTTGTTTTGATTATTTTAAAAATATGCTAGAATCTTAATAAGAAAGCTTTCTTGCAAATCCCAGAGGGAAACCAGGGGCATGAGGGAAGTAGAAAAACAATGAAAATTTCAACTAGAAAATTTAGTTTTTATTTATTTTTAAGCCTAGCCTTTTTAGCTAAGGTTTTTTAATTTTCAATTTACAATTTTTAATCAATTTTAAATTTTCTAATGTAATAATTTTTAAACATTATAAATTTAATCATTAAGATTTGATTTAAAATTTTAAATTTAAAATTCAAAATTTATTATGAAATTCACCCACTTACACGTACATACGCATTACAGTTTACTCGATGGTCTTGCTAAGATTGATGATCTTCTGGATCGCGCTAAAGAGTTAGGAATGGATTCTCTAGCCATCACTGATCATGGTGTACTTTATGGTGCAATTGAATTTTTTATTAAAGCCAAAGAACGAGGAATTAAACCTATTATTGGTTGTGAATTCTATGTTTCCAAGGATTTACATAGTAAAAATAATGACAGCGTAGACAAAAGAAGAAATCATCTAATCATTCTCGCTAAAAACCAAAAGGGTTATAAAAATCTGATGAAATTGATTTCTATCGCTCATCTGGAAGGATTTTATTATAAGCCTCGGATTGATCGACCAACTCTTAGAAAATATTCTGAGGGTTTGATTGCTCTTTCTGCTTGCGCCGAAGGTGAAGTTCCTTCTGCTGCTATTGCTGGCGATATTGAAAAGG
>Ga0222628_1000072_pt1 | contig 49428 bp, 88 predicted proteins | sample AntAcemetageno95_FD_179860 | JGI IMG/M metagenome (GOLD analysis project Ga0222628, IMG submission 179860) | Saline water microbial communities from Ace Lake, Antarctica - #95 | ecosystem: Environmental > Aquatic > Non-marine Saline and Alkaline > Saline | place: Antarctica: Ace Lake | collected...
CAAACAGTGAAATTACAACTTTAGACAATCTTACTTCAATTGCCGGAAATGTTTATTTTAAAAACAGTAAAATTACAAGTTTAAACAATCTTACTTCAATTGCCGGCAATGCTGATTTTGGGGATAGTGAAATTGCAACTTTAGACAATCTTATTTCAATTGGCGGCAATGCTGATTTTAGGGATAGCAAACTTACAAGTTTACGAAATCTCAATTCAATTGGCAGAAATGTTATTTTTGCAAACAGTGAAATTACAACTTTAGACAATCTTACTTCAATTGCCGGATATGCTAATTTTGAAAACAGTAAAATTACAAGTTTAAACAATCTTACTTCAATTACCGGAAATGTTTATTTTAAAAACAGTGAAATTGCAACTTTAGACAATCTTATTTCAATTGGCGGCAATGCTGATTTTAGGGATAGCAAACTTACAAGTTTACGAAATCTCAATTCAATTGGCGGAAATGTTTATTTTGCAAACAGAAGAAAAAGATTTATTATGGAATCAACAAAATAAACAAGGAGATAAGACAGTGGAATATTTAAAAAATATGTTTGGATTTAATAAATAGGAGGATAATATGAATATAAATAATATAGTAAAACAGCATAAAACAATTTGTAATTATTGAAATATGGTTTATATTATATGTAATGATAATTTTGTAAAGAGATCTTTGCGTTTATTATATAGGAGTTAAAATGATAGATATAACACTAGGAATGAATAGAACATTGACTATAGCAGCCGCTACGGTTACAAATGTCACATTGCCGTTTCTAGTTAGGCTTGTTGAAATTGAAAAAGAAGATCAGCCAGCATTTTATTTAAAGGTAAATTCTGAAGTAGAAATAGGATTGTTAAACGAAGCAAAATATATATCAAAGAATATTCTATCATTTAACATATACAACGAGCCATCAATATCTTCAGGCGTTCCGGGGATAGAGTACCCATTCAATTTTATATCATTTTATAGTACTTCAGAGGTGACAATACATTTTCTAAATTTAACGGCAAATGCAGGATCATAATTTTAATTGTGTTAATATTAAAATAGGCTAGGTTAGCTACTGAACAGCAGTTTACTCAACTGCCCGCCTATTTCTTTATAATGAGTTATAATAGGAGTTATAGACTATGATACATAAACTAGGAATGCCTTATCAAGGATCAAAACGTAAACTTGCAAAGCCTATAGTTGATAAAATACTTGCTGACAATCCAGGGACTAAATATGTTTTTGATTTGTTTGGCGGCGGTGGTGCAATGTCCTTTGAGCTTTTACAACGTCCCGGAATTAAATTAGTAGTATATAATGAGCTAAATACAGGTGTAGTTGAATTATTAAAGGATATACAGTCAACTGGAGTAACGTCTAAGTATTATCAATGGATAGATCGAGAAACGTTTAATGCTAATAAAAATAAGAATGACTGGCTAGGTGGTTTCTGCAAGGTATTATGGAGTTTCGGCAATGCACAAACCTGCTATTTATTTGGTAAGCCAATCGAATATAATAAGCGATTAGCACACTTAATGATTGTAAATAAAGATAAAGATGCTTTATTAGAGTTAGCTAATATATTAGAGATAGATATACCAAAAAACATATTAGATATAGAAAGCATTAATAATAGAAGACTAAAGTTTAGTAGTATAGCAAGAGAGAATAGAAAGCGTTTTGATTTAGAGCAATTACAGAATTTACAGAATTTACAGCAATTACAGCAATTACAGCGATTAGAGCGATTAGAGCAATTACAGCGATTAGAGCGATTAGAGCAATTACAGCAATTACAGCAATTAGAGCGATTAGAGCAATTACAGCATAATATTAAAAAGCAACCATCTTTGTTAGATGAACAGCATTTATATCTTGACGACTTAGATATACAGAATAAATCATTTGAGAATGTTATAATAGATACACCAGTGGCAGAGACTATAATATATTTAGATCCACCTTACAAGGGCACACGTGAGTATGAAAAGAAACTTAATCATGATTTATTAGTTGATTACATTAACAACTCAAGATATAAAATCTACATGTCATCATATAATAGCAGGCTTAGATGTATAGCAGAGTATAGTCATAGATGTACGCTATCCGCTACTGCTAATAATAAAGTTACTGAAAAGTTGTTTGTGCGTAATATAGGTGAAAGAGTAGCTAATATTTTTAATATATAGGAAAGACAATGTCAAGAAAATCAAAATATGATACACACGTTAAGCATCGACTTAAAGAAGTTGCCGCTTGGTGTAGAGACGGCTTAATAGACGTACAGATCGTAAAAAAATTAGGTGTTGGTCTTACCTCATTTTATCAATATCAAAAGGATCATCCTGAATTAATTGAAGTCCTTAAAAAGAACAAGGAAGTAGTAGACATAGAAGTTGAGAACTCAACGCTTAAAAGTGCACATGGATATGAGGTTGTTGAGACTACAAAAGAAATGCGTTTAAATCCAGATACAGAAAAATACGAGTTGGTTGTTATCAAAGAGGTAATCAAACATGTTCCCCCTAATGTAACCGCACAGATCTTTTGGTTAAAGAACCGTAAACCTGAACAATGGTCAGATAGACATGACATTAATCATAACTTTGTAGGCCCGGCTAAAATTGAGTTTACAGATAATAGTGAAGTAGAAGAAGAGGAAGAGATTAAAGAAGAAAACGAATAATGGAAATATCTTATAAATTTAGGTCCTTGTTTGAAATATTAAGCACAGACAAGAAATATGAAGATAAATATAAGGATATTAGATATATAGTTTTAGTCGGTGGCAGAGGATCAGGAAAATCATACGCACTTGCAGCAGGAATAAATACCGCATCGTATAATAAAGGATGGGGTTTTTTATTTACTAGATGGACAATGGTATCTGCGGCAACCTCAATCATACCTGAATTTTTAAAACAGGCAGATGCATTAAATAATGAGAATGATTTTATATTTATTAAATCACGTGTAGTAAACACACAATCAAACGCAGTAATCGATTATAAGGGTATTAAACCACAAAGTAGTCAATCTTCGGGTGCATTGAAGTCAGTATCAGGAAAGAACGTATTTATAGTTGAGGAGGCAGAGGATTGTCCAGACTTTGAGCTATTCGATAAGATAGATAACTCAATTAGGACAATAGACCATAAAAATTTAATTATACTATGCTTAAATCAAGGCCATGTAAATCACTGGCTATACACTGAATTTATTAAAGAAAAACGAGATGATGTATTAATATTAGAATCAACATATCTTGATAATTTAAAAAACCTAGACAAATCGTTTATTAAAAAAGCAGAGCGCGAGAAAAAAAGAAACCTGAAGCGCTATAGACATATTTATCTTAACGAATGGCAGGACTCAGTAGACGGTGCATTATGGTTACAATCAGACATATCAGTTAATAGAATAAGTGTAGAGGATTATAAGAATAAAATTGAATCAGATATAGTTCAGATAGTAGTAGCATTTGACCCAGCCGTTACAGATGAAAAGAAGAACTTATCAGGGCAAGAACCGGACGAAGACGGAATAATGATAGTAGCAAAAGATAGACAAGGTCATTGCTATGTATTAAAAGATCTATCATGCCGGGGTAAGAGAAGCGAAATATCTAAAATCATTGTAGGTGCTTATAAAGATTATAATGCTAATTTTATAGTAATAGAAAAAAATAACGGTGGGGACTGGATCCCTACTGTCATTAAATCAGTTGATAAATATGTAAGGATTAAAACAGTCACAGCAACAAAAGGTAAAAAACTAAGGGCTGAACCAGTGCAGGCACGATATGAAGAAGGTGAAGTTCACCATGTAGGTCATTTATCAGAACTTGAATTTGAGATGACTACATGGGTCCCGGATATGGGGATGAAAAGCCCTGGAAAAATAGATAGTTTAGTCTGGGGAATAACGGCACTAACAACAAAACAAAAACAATTTAAAGTTTTTACAACTTAGGATTAAAGTATGAGATTATTTAGAAAAAAAAACATAGTGCCAGAAAAAAAGGGGATGAGTACAGACATTCGGCAGCTAAATCTAAAAGGTGGGATAGGTGAAATATTAGGATATGCTACAGCAGGTAAAATGAAATGGCATCAAATCAGTAACTCGATTGCCTGGAACTATTACATGCAGGTATCTGTTATATATAACGCAATAGATATTATATCACAATCCTATTCAGTTGTTAAACCTAGAATTTATGATAATCAAGAAGAAAAGTTCTTAACAAAAGAAGATACAAAAGTTCCAGCGCTACAACTATTAGAATTATTAAAATCCCCTGAACAGGGGTTTTCTTATAATGAGCTAGCGCGTGAGATAGTACCGAATTTTTTAGTGACAGGTGATTTATATTTCAGGATCAAATCTGCACATGAAAATTCTATCCCCATTGAAATTGAAGTTATAAACTCGCAGGATGTGTCACCGTATGAGGATAACATCGAGGGGAAGCCGAATCGTTATGATATTTCGTTCATGGGCGGAACAGAGGTATTTTTAAGGGACCACGAAACAGGTAGGTTCTTTAATAGTTTGCGAAATCATGAGCTATGGCATATCAAGACATTTAACCCATCAAGTAAGATTAAAGGTTTTTCTCCTCTGAATGCACTATACTATGAGATAGAGCAATTTATTTCAAGTTCCGTACACAATGGGAATATAATGAAAAATGGAATGCGACCTGCCGGTGTGATGACAATAGATCCTGAGGCAGACCTTTCAGATGAACAATACCAACAGGTTAAAGATCAAATTAAAAATTTCTATCGCGGTGAGGGTAACGCCGGGAATGTATTAGTAATACAGGGAGGCAAAGAGTTTAAGGAATTATCTATTAATAATAAAGATATGGATTTTGCTACTCTTAAAAAAACAATTACAGAACAGTGCTATCGTAATTTAAAGATTCCTATGAGTTTAGTTTTGTCAGACTCTATGACGCTAGATAACTTCAAACAATCAGTTCCAGTCCTTTATAAAATGGCAATACTTCCCCTGCTTGATAATATAATGCAGGAATTAAATTTATTTCTTATGCCTAGATATGATGACTCAGGCAGATATAGATTATCATATAACATAAAAGATATACAGGCCCTTGAGATTGATTTTATGAGTCGTGTATTAGATGAGTTAAAAACAGGACTGCTCAGCAGGGATGAAGGGCGTGAACTAATAGGAAGGGATTCTCTTAATGACGATAGAGGTAAAGAAATTATATTTTATAATAGTGCTAAACTCAAAACAAATGCTGTAGATCAAACTTTACCTACAAAATCATTATCTCAAGATGAGTATAATTCACTATTACGCAAGAATAATTTTAGTGAAGATCAGATTACAACTTATATGGATAAATATTACAAAAATATATAGATCCTTTAATTGATGGGTATTTTTTGGCAAATATGATACATGAAAATTTAACGTAGGTAAATAATGGCAATACTAAACAAAACTAATGAACAAATGAAATCAGAAGCACAGGCGCAGGATGATATTGATTTAGTTTTTGAGAAAACAACTGAGCGTAAGCTAAATTCATTAGTTAGGAAGATAGTTGAGGAATTTGTTATTGTTTACGCTGCAACCGGTCGAATTATAGACACATTACAATATATTGTCGAATTACAGTCTCTAATTATTCAGGCATATCGTAGAACTAATAGTGAGTTTAGTGTTTCATATATTAATGATATGGAGGAAGCGCTATCAAGATCAAAAACTGATCCTGAGAAGACAAGGCTAAATAATCTTATAAAAATTAGGGATGAAGCAAGTCCTATTATTCTTTTATCGTTATTAGCATGGTCAAAACGGATGGCACCAGTACAGAGCAGATATATAGTTGAGACATGGGGCAAGATAATAAGAAAAAACGTTGATGATGTTGTTGCGGATCTTTTATTATCAGAGCAGGCACTTGATAATAAGATTATAGCACAAAAAACAAAGAACCCTTTACTCTGTGAGTTAATCAATCATAATAAACTAATAGCAACGCAGGAAATACAAACAGCAACAGAGAACGCTAAGCATACAGAAGTTAGTGAGTTTAATCTGTTGATTAAAAGAAGCGTAATAAGTAGAGAAATAATAAAAATAGCGATGATTGAAAAAAAGTGGATAACAATGGGAGACCTAAGAGTTAGAGAACATCATGCGATAGCTAATGGGCAGCGCAGAAATCTCAATGATCCTTTTTTAGTAGGTGGTGAGCTATTAAAGTATCCTAATGATACATCTTTAGGCGCAAGCGTCTGGAATATTATTAATTGTAGATGTAAATCAATATATTTATAAAATTAGATAAAATAATTAAATTCAATTGGTAAAAACAATTATACATGGTATATTATATATAATCAATGCTATATTATAAATACCTAGATGGGGAAATATGGACAAAGAAATTAAAAGAATTGAAGTCCCATTTTTGGTGACAAAAGAAGATATGATTGAAGGTGATATGTATTTTACTTTCAAAGGATACGCGTCAACATTTGGTAATATAGACAGGGACGGGGATACTATAGAACAGGGAGCTTTTAAAAAGTCATTAGAAAAGTTTTTAGAAACAGGGAATAAATTACCAATTCTTTGGCAGCATGAAATGGACATGCCTCTCGGGATTTATACACGTTTTACTGAAGATGACAAAGGATTGCTAGTTGAAGGTAAAATGCCTAAGGCTGATAATTTTGTATCCGGTAGAGTTATTCCTCAAATGAGAATTGGTTCAGTACGTAAAATGTCAATAGGTTTTAGAATTTTAGAAAAAGAATATCAAACAATTGACGGAAGAAATATAAGAGTTATTAAAGAAGTTGAGCTGTTTGAGGTTTCACTAGTAACAATACCTGCAAATAATGAAGCTGATATTACAGGAATGAAATCATTCACTGTTTATAACGACTTACCTTTAGCAGAATTAAAAACTATATGGAATAAAGAGGATGCGCTAGGACGTGTCAGGGTATTAACAAACTCAACAGCACAGCCAAATTGCGGATACAATAAAGCATTCTTAAATTATGATATAGATAAGAAAAGTCTATATTCAAGCTATACCCTAGCTTTTGCAGATGTAATAGAAGATCAAATAAAAGCAGTTCCAGAAGCAATATTTGAAGTCGCAAAACAACTAATGACCGAAAAATATAATAGTAATATTAATCCAGAGGACCGCCTTAAAATAATAACAAACATAAATAAATACTATGCTAAAATGCGTAAACAATTCGAAGATGCTGATATTATATCACCTTTTGAAGAAGATACAGCACAGCTAATTAAAACATGTACAAAACTTTCAGATGTAGAATCGATATTTAAAAAACATTTCTTTAGCAATAAAGAATCACAGATGATAATATCAAAAATAGCAGAATTAAAGCGGCTTGGTGACCAAGCTGCCGAAGATAGCCAAAACGATGATGTGTTGGCAAACGAGTTAACCGACATTCTGTCGGAATTTAAAACAATTAATATCAGGGAGATATGAGATGTCTAGAGAAGAAAACGCACCTGTACTGCAAGAGTTCAAAGCAATAGCAGATACACTAAAAACAGATCTTGCTAATTTAGTATCAGAACAGAAAAAATCAGTTGATCAAATTGCTAAAGATGGCAAAGTACATGCAGATACAGTAATTAAACTCGAAGAAACTGTTAAAGGGATTAAAACAGAATTCGAAACCAAGGAAAAAGAATATCAAAAATCGATTAAAGATCTTGAAAAATCTATGGCAAATGCAAATGCGTTTGACAAAGCTGGTGATCTATCGAAAAACATTAAAAATTTTAACAAAATCCTAAAATCAAATAATAAACAAGAAATTCAGTTAGAAAACGTTTCAGAGATTAAATCGGCATTTGATAAATATATCTGTTTTGGTAAAGAGTCACTTGATGATGGCGAACGCAAATTTCTTAACACTATTATAGATAGTTCAGGCGGATTTTTAGTAGTACCTGAATATGCTCAAACAGTAGAAACAAAAGAATTTGATAGTCACGGATTCATGGGAGCTTGTAATACAAGAGTTATAGGATCAAGTGAATTTAAAGAAATTATCGACTGGGAAGACTACGATCAATCATTTTATGAAAATGAACTTGACGAAACAACTCCTTCGGACGATCAGGACTTCAAGGAAGTTACTATACACGCAATACAACAGATCTATACAAAGAAAATCACAAGAAATACACTAGAAGATTCAATGATTAATATTGAGTCATATATTTTAGAACAATTGAGAATGGGAATGTTACGCAAAGATGGCACAAATCTAATTACCGGTAATGGTGTTGATAAGCCCCGCGGTATTTTGACATACGCAACAGGTTCAACATACGGAACTATCGAACAAGTCACAGGAACTACGGGAGCAGGCGTAGTCGGATGGTTAGAAATTCTCAAACTATTACCTAGCGCACTTAAAGATAATTATCATGCAAACGCTTCTTATGTAATGCCTAGAGCTGCATTTTTCAGCATTTTGACTGATAAATCTGGAGGTACGGAATTTCAGGTAGGTTCACAAATTAATTTCTTTGATAAATCAGGGGTTTCAATGAGACTTTTGGGATATCCAGTAGTTTTTGAATCTGCAATGCCTGCAGTAGCTTCAGCCTCACTCTCTATAGCATTTGGTGATATGAGAAGAGCATATACTTATGTAAAACGTTTAGGCGTTTCTATCATAAGAGACGAAACAAATCCAAGATATATAAAACTGCATTTAAGACAGCGCGCTGGTGGTAATGTAATTAATTTTGAAGCATTGAAACTTCTAAAAACTAAATCATAAGATATAATAATTATATAACTCCCCATTTTTTATTAAGTGGGGAAACATTTTAAAATAAGGGATTATAAAAATGCACAAAGATGGAATATCAAGAACAGAAACAAAAGTAATGTTAGCACCAGTTGCTATCAGTACAGATACTACAACTACGAGTGTAATAATTGACACGAGAGGTTATGACTCAATGAAAGTAAGTGTTGTAGCTGGCATAGTAACTGCCGGTGATGTAGTAATTACAGCGTTAACAGAATCAGCAGATAGTGCAATGTCTGGAGCAACAGCAGTTCCATCCGCACGTCTTATAGGAACTCTCGCAGCTAATACAGCAGTTGACACAACTAATGAAGTAGCGAGTGTAGGGGTTGTTGCAAATTTACGTTACGTAGAATGTGTTTTAACATCGGCTAACTCATGTGATATGTTAGTTTCAATTATTGCAGAATTGGGAAATGCAGTAGTAGCATCAACAGTATAAAATAAAATATAGGCTAGCCTAGAAAACTAGCCTTTTAAAAGGATTTAATATGAGAGTCAAATATCTAAAAGACATGCCAATTTGTTATGATGGATTTACAAGAACAGAACATAAAAAAGGCGACATTGTAGATATAAAAGACTTAAAACTTGTCAAAGAATTAATAGCAAGTAGAAGTGTTAAAGAATACAATGAGCAGGAAGAAAAGCAAATAGCTCAGTATGAAAACAAGATGGTTAAAAAAGTTAGAAATAAAAGACAGGTTAAAAGTAAATGATATTTCCATACATTGAACAATCTCGAGCAGATGTGTTGCCTATGTCACTCTCGTATGCAAAAGAGTATTTGCATATTGACAGCGCAGATACTTCTCATGACGTCACTGTAGGATACATGGTGAAAGCAGCACGCGACTTTTTTGAAAAGCATACAAACGTAACAACAACAGAAGTAACTTATAAAACATTTAGACTAAACTTTAATGATCGCTGTTTTCAGATACGTAAAAAACCATTACTGGCTATCAGTTCAGTTAAATATTATGATACAGATGATGTATTACAAACAGTAGACGCTAGCAATTATTATATAGTTGAAGATAATCATTATAATTTTTTAGGATTTAAAAGAGCTTTTAGTGCGCCTAGTCTATCGGAAGATAATGGCTGGCCAATACAAATAACTTTCACAGCAGGATATAGTGCACTAACGGATAAAATATCAGACGACATGAAAGACGGAATTTTAGCACATGTAGCTAAGATGTTTGAGAATAGAGGAGATTCGTTCGAGTTCGATAATTCAAATTTAAATAGGCTAGTTCCTAGAACAACAAAGTTAGCAATAAGATCTTATAAAGTTCAGGAATTAGGGGGATAGAATAAAATGAAATTAATAGCAAGACGCAATGTACGTATATCGTGCAATAATGAAGTTATTCAGATTAAAAAGGGCCAAAGAATACCTACAAAGAGTTTGCCTATATCTGAAGAAGATATTAAATCATTAAGTAATAGTTCAGCATTTAGAATTGAAAAAGAAAAAGAAAATAAATGAAATACGGTTTTAATAGCTCAAAAATTAAAAGATCAACAATAGGCGATATGCGATACAGGCTAGCAATAGAAACTTTTATGCCTATGCCAGCAAATGATCTATCAGGACAGATGACAGACACCATATCCGTTATAGCAACAGTTTGGGGAGCTATGGAAACAAAGGCAGCTGGATCGTTTAGATTATTAGGTATTAATCTTGATGAAACAGAAGCACCAACACATGTTTTTTATATTAGATTTTGGAAAGCAGAATTTTTAGAAGCACGTTTTATTAGTTTTAATGGAAACCGGTATAAAATAATAAAACCACACGATATAAGGGGTAATCAACAAAGCAATTATCAAATTAGTTTTAACTGCGTTTTTAAGGGTGCAGTAGGTAAAAAAGCAAGCACTTATAAATAAGAAGGAAAAAAGAAAATGACATTCGCACCTAAAAAATATTCACATACGCAGTTGGCAGATACAAAAACTGCATTAGTAACTGCAGGCTCAAATAATACAATACATATTCGTAGTATTCAATTACATAATACTAATACATCAAATGAAGACGCAATAATTTATCTTAATGATGGAACTAGCGATTTAATTATACATAAAATAACAATAAAACCAAACGAAACTGTTCTAATTGAATATAGCCGAGGCAGTATGATACTAGCGCCTACTGACATTATATCAGGATTGACAGACACAGCATCAAAAGTCACATGTACAGTCACAGGCGAAGAAGCAATAGGCGTATAATAAAAGAAAAGGAATTTAGAAAATGGGAATTACAAGAACAGTTAATACAGTGACAGAGTTCACAGACCCTACATTTACATCACCAGACATAAGAACTGGAATTGATGATATAAATGGAAATGAGTCAATTTTAATAGCAGCAACAGCCACAGCAGTTAATGAAATAACAGTAACAAATGCAGCAACAGGCGATGCACCTGCAATAACAGCAACAGGCACAGATACAAATATAAATTTATCATTAGCAGGAAAAGGCACAGGTGTTGTAGATGCTGGCGCGCTTCTTTCAGCAACTGCGATTAAAGCTACAGAATTGTTTGTAGGTGCAACAGGAGCAGAAGTTCAAATATTAGCAACTCCAGCGGAAATAAATTTACAGTGTGATATATCAGCACAAACAGAAGCTATTACAACTGGAGCAATTTCAGTAACAAAAAGAATTACTGTTCTTGATACGACTGCAGGAGCTGTATTATTTACATTAGCCGCACCTGACGCAACAATGCTAGGACAAGTTAAAGTAATTAATTTTGTTACAGACAATGGAGACGCAACTCTGACTCTTACAAACGTGCAAGGCGGGAGTGCAGCTACAACGTGTACGTGGGCAAATGTCGGCGAAGAATTAGTATTAGTTGGCGGTGTTTCAAAATGGAATGTTGTATCCGAAGGTGGAGTAGTATTATCATAAGCAATGTGGTCATTTGACCAATGAACATAAAATGGGATCTTCAATGGTCTCATGCTTAAATTTAAATAGAATATAAGGCTTAAAAATGTATCCAGTAGTCACAATAGACGAAAAGAGCAGAGAAGTGTTATTAGACTTCGGGAATATGGATAAAAACTTTCGTGGTGCGATTAGAAGAGGTCAGATAGCAAACGGTAGCTCATTAAAGAAACATTTACGCGCAGGTATTAAAAATCCGCCTAAAAGCGGGATTAAACATAGAAGTTTACCTAATATTAGTTCACGCGCTGGAGAATATCCTGCAACACAATCAGGGAAGCTAATGAATAGCGTTGAATATCGGACATCTGGATTAAATATGAAAATAGGGTATATTAAAAAATATGGTAAGTTTTTAGAGCTTGGAACAAAGAATATGGATGCTAGACCCGGATTAATTACAACAATTAGGAATAATTTATTTAGACTCAAATATAATTTTATGAGAGAATTAAATCGAGGATTAGGAAGAAAATGATTTCACAAATTATAAAATCCATGATATTTAATATTGCAGATTATTCAAATAAACTGAATGATTATAATGTAATCACAGGTGTAAATTCTGATTCAGGTAGTATATTATTAACATGCGAAGATGATATCGATAGTAATTTATTAGAAGGCAATTATATTCTTATTACAGGGGCATTATTTAAAAATGAATTAGAGTCATTAACCGCGGTCACTGGTGGATATTTAGTTGAGACTACTGTTAATCATGATTTAACAGAAGATTTTCAGACAACAATTAATTTGGTAGGTTTTGGCGGTAGTTGGGATGATACGTTTGTCATAGCAAGCATAAATGGTCCTAAAACTTTCACAATTACAACAAGCTTATCTTCACCAGCAGGAACAGCTTATCTTTTAGAAAATAGATATGGTTCGATAAGAGGTTTTCAGATTATAACTGCAATAGATGGAAAAACATTAACGTTTGCAAGCGATACATCATTTTTATTATACGATTTAACAAATGCTAAAATAAACTATAACTATAGGATTACAAGCGTCTTTGATGATGAGGCTGCAATAGCACATTATAACGCTAATTCGACTACAGACAAAGCTTGGGCTTATATTTTATACGATGGGACAATTGCTTCAAAGGATGTCAATATAGATTCTGATAGTATCGCAAAGATGTCACGCGTAGACGCTATATCACAGGAGATTATTATAGGATTTAGTATATTAGTAATTGAAGGATCTTCAAATTATAACACATCACAAGTAGTTCAAAATAGTTTAATTAATTTCAGGTATCCAATTCTAAAAAGTATTTATGGTTTACAAATTAACTTTGATAATTATCTTAATGCTGATAGACAAGGAGTAGTTTTTTTAGGAGATTCAGCAGCAAGCTATAAGGGAGGAATATATTTACATATTTATAATTTCCAGACTCAACTTTATTTAACGGTTTATGAAACAATAGAAAACAATGCAAGCGCAGCAATGCGTAGTATAGACTTAAGCTTATTATTAGAATACGATGATTACACTAACACTAAAAAAGAAGTAAAGATAATTTTACCAGAATAAACAAAAAAGGGGATAAAGAAGAATGACAACTATCAGACAACCTGCAGTAACAGTTAATAAGCTGCCTGCCGTATTACCTGCTGCATTAGAAGAACAAAAAGTTTTAATCGTAGGGCAAATGTTATCTACAGGAAGCGCCACGACTGGCATAATAGAAACTAATATAGTAGAAACTGAGATAGACGCAAAGTTCGGCCAAAAATCAATGGTAGCAGAACAATTAAGACAATCGTTTACAATTTTAAAGGAATCAGGAAGTGCAAGAATTCCTAGAATTGATGTATTACCATTTTCAGACGCAGGTGGATCAGCTGCAGCACAAGGGATAATTAGTATTACCGAAAAAGGCGGTTCTACAGCCGCCGCAACAGTTGGAGGAACATTAAACGTAATTATAGGTTCAGCTCAGCAATATACAATTCCTTATAATATTTCAGTGGGTGATAGTTTTACGGCAATTGTTGCTGGCGTTACTGCCGCAATTAATTCAACAACTTGTCCGGTAACCGCAGCCGTTGGATCAGTTACAGTAACAAATATTGAGATTGATTTTAATAATGCTGGAACAGTAGGTAATTTTATAGGCCTAGGATTTTCTGGCACAATTAATGATGGTACAGATGAAGTACTAGGGAACGTTCTTGTAGCTGTCACAGGTTTTGCCTCAGGATCTGGCGATCCTGCAACTGCAGATATTAATACAGCGCTTGATTTAATAGTAGAACGTTATCAAACAATATGCGCACCTAGTCAATGGGCCGTTGCAGATATTAAAACTTTCTTAAATACTCGTTTTAATGTAGATAATGAAATTTTAGACGGTGTTTGTATAACTCATAAAATTGATACAGCAAGTAATCTTGCAACTTATGCAACTACTACAAACAATAGTAATGCAGTCGTAGTTTTAGGAGATGAAGATCAAACAACTAGCAAGTACGCTGGTCCGCTATATCGTGAGTTTGACTTTTGTCAGTCATGCCATCTTGGTGTAATTCGCGCACTTAGACGCACTAACGGAGCTAATTTGATACGTTACGTAATTAACGGTCAAACATTTGACTTACAGGGAGGCCCTGAGTTAGCTTCATTGCCATACCATAACACGCCGCTTTATAATATTAACGTTGCAAATAGTTCATTAGGATTTAGCAAAACTGAAGTTGTAACACTAAACACGGCAGGTGTCACGCTGATCGGTAATAATATTTCTAATGCTCTAGTACTTTTAGGGACTACAGTAACAACATATAAAACAAACGCACAAGGACAAGCAGACGCAACATGGCATTTCCTAAATACTGTTGATACTGTTTCTGTTGCAGCAGAATATATATTTAATAGTTTTAAACGTGACTATGTACAAACTCGTTTGACGACAGGAAATCTTAGGGCTGGCCGTGGCGTTGCAAATGCTGAGTCAATACTTGCTAGCATGAAACAATATTATCTTGAACTTGCAGATCTTATGATCGTACGTGATTCTAAGACCGATATCAAGTTTTTCATGGAATCAATATTACTAGATATAGATTTAGTAACAGGCGCCGCAGTAATTGGAGCAAATTTACCTATCGTTGTTCAGCTTAGATCTATAGTTGCATCATTAATAACTACATTCTAAAATTTATAATAAAAGGAAGAAAAAATCATGGCAGACGCAACAAAAACACTAATTGATCCGCAAGTTTCAATTAATAATGAAATATTACAAGTTGTCCCTGGATCTAGTGCATATCGACGAGGTAAAGGTACTACTTCTGTAGACGTAACAAGCGCAGGAAACGGAAATACGGATATAGTAGTAGGAAAAGACGTATCAAGCAAAAAGGGTTATTTTAAAACCTCTGTAAGGAATACAGAGCAGAACGCAGCACAAATTGATGCACTAAAAGATTTAGATGGCGGATTAACCCTATCAATTAATGAAGGTTCGTTTAATATTATAATGAGAAAGGGCTCCATTATTAATGAACCTGAGTTCTCGTTTTCAAACGATTCTAATGTGGAAATTGAAATTGAGGGACTTCCCTTTCAATAATATTTATTATATTATATGCTTGATATATCACTTTTTTGTGCTATATTATAAGTAAGGTAATACTTTTTTGGTATATCAAGAAGCATTAAACAATTTAATAGATTAAGCCTCAATCTGGAGCTGGCGAAATTAATTACTCGCTAGTTCTGGATGTTATAATGAGGTTAATAATAAACAAACAAAAAAAAGAGGCTAAAAAATGAAGAAGAATTTTACGTACAATTTTGTGGATGAATTAGAATATGACGCACATGGTGATAAGGCTATCGCTGAAAGTATTGAAGTGAAAGCGCCTTCTAATAAAATAATGCCATTCGTGACAACTATTGAGTGTTTATATCGCAAGACATCATTTGATAGCATGGCGCGTCTACAAAGCATGCTATCCGCAGAAAAACTTCAAAAAATAATGGAACTGCAAGAAAGTTCAGAAATAAATAAAGAAGAAGTTGAAACACCTTCGGATGAGATTGTAAACAGTATGATGTCATGTTGCGAGGCTTCAGATATGGTTAAGGTCTATAATGCCTTTGATATGATTTTAAAAGATTCTGCAACATTAGATGATGGCGTAAAATTTGGTGGGACGTTATTTGCAAAAATGAGTCCTTTTGATACAAAATGTATCTTAGGAGAATATATAAAAAGTTTTTTTATCTCTTCCCCTCGAGTTTAGAATATTGTAACATAGATCTTCTCGAGGAGATGTTGAGCGTCTTAAGATTTTTAAAGGGCGGTGTTACGATAGAGTATTTAAACTCAGTTCCACTGCCTGAATTTTTCAATATAAAAAATAAATGTGTAAAAATAGCAGAACGAGAAAAAGATTCTGGTTAATAAATAAGAAGGTTAGATAATGTCAAATTTTAGTATTGCATATAATTTCAAGGCTATGACAAGCCATTTCCAGAAAAACGTTCATGCAATGCAACGTGACATGAAAAACTTTGAAAAGACTTTCCAAAAAAACAATCATTCTGCTTTAAAATTTGCTAAAAATCTTGATAAAATTGGAAGTTCAATGACTAGGAAGTTGACTTTGCCACTTATTGCAATGGGAACTGCTGGAATTTATTCTTTTGCTAAACTAGAGTCTGGTCTTACAAATACTCTTAACTTGCTTTCTAAAGATGAGATTAGTCAATGGGGAGGACAACTTAAAGATGCACAGGCTAAAGCAATAGAAATGGGATTTTCTATTGAGGATGTAAATAAAGGCTTATTTGATAATGTATCTGCATTAGGAATTAATAATAATGCTATGGCCTCATATAAAGAAGCACAAAAGCTTGCTATTGCCGGAAATACCACACTTTCTGCGTCAATAAATGGTATAACTAGCATAGTTAATGCGTATGGACGTGAGACAACTAATTCTATTGAAGTCTCAAATGCTTTATTCTCTGCACAGGTCAAAGGCAAGGTGACTGTAGAGGAATTAGCAAATAATATAGGTAAAATAGCACCAATTGCAAAAGCTGCCGGGATAGGTTTTAAAGATGCTCTAGCTGGATTGTCAGCAATGACACTAGGTGGTCTATCTGCAGAGGAGTCTTCAACTGCTTTACGTGCGACATTACAGGCTTTATTAAAACCAACAAAAGAAACAGCTAAATTATTAAAAGGATGGGGGGTACCAGTTGGACAGAGCGAACTTGCTGCTGCTGGATTAAGTAAGACATTAAAAGCATTAAATAACGCGATGGAAATAGGTGGAGATAAATTTTCAGAGGCTATCCCAAATCTTCGGGCGTTTATAGGGGCTGCAACACTATCAGATGATAAGTTAAAAATACTTGATGATACTGTTATAAAAATGGGGAATGACATTAAAAATGGCACTGGTTTACAAGAAGGTTATAACCGGATGCTTGCAACTGCGAGTCAGGAGCTTAAACAATTAAAAGGTAAATTCACTATAATTTTAGCGCAACTTGGAACTGAATTATTCCCAATAATTAAAAAAGTTATTGATAGAGGTTTATTACCAATGATAAAATTGTTTAAATCATTAAGTTCAGGCACTAAGGAATGGATTGTAAAATTAGGACTTTTATTAACAGTAGGCGGACCATTGCTTATTTTATTTAGTAAAGTAATTACTTCAATAATTGGAATTGGAAAAGTATTGGGAATTGTTAAAGTTGCAATGATGGGACTTACTGGTAATACTATAGCTGCCGCTGGATCAATGGGTGTTTTATCAAAAGCAGGATTTCTTGTAGGCGCTGCGCTCGGCGGATGGACCATAGGGAAGCTTATTGCTCAGATTCCTGTAGTGGACAAGGCACTAACTAAATTTTCAAACTATTTAATGGGTGATGAGTTTCTGCAAAAACAAGGTGCATTATCAGATACAAAACTTGCTATAGCTAATTTTATTAAACAAAAAAACAAAGAACAGGGTTTAAACATTAGAATAGCAGATGTAATAAATCCAATCCAGGATCTAAAACAGGCTAAATATATTAAAAAACAATTAGAAACAGGTCAAATAAAATTACAGTCGTTAATCACGCCATTAAATAATATTAAACAGTTAGAAACTCAATCAATAAATAAGCAGTCGTTAATTACGCCATTAAATAATATTAAACAGTTAGAAGCTCAACCAATAAATAAGCAGTCGTTAATCACGCCATTAAATAATATTAAACAGTTAGAAACTCAATCAATAAATAAGCAGTCATTAATCAAACCATTAAATAATATTAAACAGTTAGAAACGTTCAATAATCAACTTAATACAAACAAATTAAATAATCAACAATTAGCAGGACAAACAAATCAGCAGATGAATGCTAAAATAACGATAGAGACAAAAGATCCACAGGGTATTGTGAAAAATGTTACACCTGAAACTTCTAATCCATGGATCAGTTTTACAAATTTAGGTGGGAGTATGATGTACTAAAATGTCTATTAATCAACAATTACGTAATGCTACATTTAGAAAAGTACCTTTTTTAGTCAAAGATTCTAGAATCTTGTTTGGGCAGAAAACTGTCATACATAGATATCCTAATTCTTCGCGCGTAGAGGTAGAATATCTAGGCGCAGATGTTGAAGAATTTAGTCTTGATATGATTATAAAGGGTACAGGGGATCAATACTTTTCAGATAGAAATGCGTTAAAAATAGCGCTCTTAGAAGGTGCAAATGGAGTTTTACTGCATCCTTACGAGGGCGAGATTAATTGTGCAGTTGTTGGGAAACCAGTCCTTAATGAGCAGGACCGCGAACAGGGCATTGCTAGTTTTATAGTTAATTTTATTAAAGTTAATGAAAAAATATATCCTATTGAAACTTCAAATAATTTTGGTCTTATACAAAACTGGCGTGATCAGGTCACATCATCACTGGCAACATGGATTGATGATAGTTTCAATATTTCAAATTCTTATGCTTATCAAGTTGCCAAGGAAAGTTTTACGACTGTTTCAGGATTATATACAGATGTCACTAATTCTATTGCAGTAGCAACAAATAAAATATCAGACGTAAAAAGTACTATTGCAAATTTTAATAATAATACATTGTCATATTTATCAGGAGGATTATCAACCTCTGGGGGATTATTGACATTATATAATAGTATTTTAGGAATTGGAGCAACACCAAACGCTCAGTTTCAATTATATGTACAGCTATTGGATAGCATATTACCTAATCCAACATATAAAACATCAACTGCGCAAAGAGCAGCAGCGTTAAAAAATACTGATATAGTAAATACAAGTGCAAAAGTACAAACATTAGCTAATATTTATAATTATACTCCTGATTTAGAATTTAGTTCTATTAAAGAAATAAATGCATATAGATTAGACATAGAAAAAATATATCAGAGCATAGTCAATGTTGATACTAGTATTCCTATCACATCCTTATCCATTACAGGTTTAGAAAATACAGATGTAGCCTATAATTTAAGTCAACTACGATCTGAAAACCAGAAATATATTGATACTATAGAAAATATAGTCGGTGAGATTATAACTATTAATAATGTGCAGCCGACTACATTAGAAAATTTTGTTTTTGCTAGATATGGTAATTTAAACAATTATGATGCAATTAAAGCACTCAACAATATACAGGATCCTACTCAGATTCGTGGTACTATTCAAATATTATCAGAGGTTTCTTAATGCAGAAAATAACAATTAAAATTAATAATATAGAATATGAAGGATTCGATGATATTACAATAAGCCAAAATATAGAAAATTTTTGTTCTGGTTTTTCTTTTACCTCATTTTCTGAAAAAGATGTTAAATTGCCATTCGAACCAGGTAAAATTTGTGAAATTTTTTTAGGTGGTGATGTCCTAATCACAGGATTAATAGATAGCGTTAAAAGTGGTTTTACAAATGATTCTCATTTTTATAATATTGCAGGAAGAGATGCAACTAGTATTATAGTTGATAGTTCTGCAAAAGGAAATCTTAGTTTTACAACGCCAATAAATATTATTAAAATAATGAAGGATATCCTAAAAAGAAATGGTTTACAATACACAATATTAGAACCTGAAGATGGAATTACTGATTTTACAAAGGCAGAATTACCGGAGGGCGAAGATGGCGAAAACATGTTTACCTTTTTTGAAAAGTTAGGTAGACAAAAAGGATTGTTAATTAGAACAAATAATAAAGGCAATATCACATTAGATAAAAAACAAGGTGAAATGTATAATGTTATTTTGCTAAATGAATTGAATGGAAATAGAAATAATATATTAGAAGCTAGCTATACTAAAGATGACTCTCAAAGATATCATACATATAGTTCTAGTTCACAAACTAATATGAGTTCAGGAATTAATGTAAGGGCGGATATTAATATTATAGGACTATATACCGATACGCAGCAAGTTTTAAATCCTTATAAATATTTAGATGTTAGTAGCGAAATATCAGACAATGGATCTTCTATTAAAACACGAGCAGAATGGGAATGTAGAATAAGAGCTGCGAGAAGTCGCGTGTACTCATGTAAAGTTCAGGGGTTTATTGCAGAAAATATAAATGGACAAAAAAAATATTGGGAAACAAACAAATTAATTAAAGTAAAGGATGTATTTAACGGAATTGATGCTATATTATTAATACGTAGTATTTTATTTAATTATTCACAATCTACTGGAAGTACTACGACATTAGAGTTAGTACCTAAAGATGCTTATTTATTAGAATCAGAGATAAAATGAATGCAAACACAATAAAATTATGTAGAACTTCATTACCTGAAGATGACTCAGGTTTTACGCCTATCGTGCAGATACAATATTTGTCACAGGTTAAAAATGCTGTTAATGCAACACCGTATGGTTTACATTCTAATCCTGTAAAAGAAACGCCTTGTTTGCTAATTTCAATAAATGGGGATTCAGGTAATAATTTTATAATTCCTTTATCAATAGAAGAAAGAATAATACCAGAAATTGAGTTAGAAGAAAGTGAAGTAATTACAGGTAATTTTACTAAAAAATCAACTATTTTTTTTGATGCAGATGGCAATATAAATATAACATCATCAAAAGATACAATTATAAATGTTGCTGGCAACTGTAAAATAAACGTTGACGGTTCAACTGATATAACTAGCACATGTGATGTTTCAGTTGATGCACCTAATATAAATATTACTGCTGATACAAATATAACAGGAAATACTCTCGTAACTGGAACGCTAGAAAGTACATCAACTTTAACGGCAGGAAATGGCGCAACAGGATCTTTTGATATTGTAACCGTAGTGGACGGAATAGTAACAGCAGGAAGCTAATGACAACAGAAATTAAAACTATTGATATCGCAGTTGCGCAAAATGTAGAAGGCATATATGATATTTCATTTGATGATAATGGCGATTTTGTACGAGATAGAAGTTATGAAACAGCAATACGCATGAGCTTGTTTTTAGATGCGAGGGCAGATGTATCAGATATAAAACCAGCAGAATTGCGCCGCGGCTGGTGGGGAAATGGAGAACTTTATAGTATCCCACACGAAATTGGTTCGAAATTATGGTTATTACAGCAAAGACGCAACACAGTAAAAGCACGAAATGATGCAATAGGATATGTTAAAAATTGTCTTCAATGGTTAATAGACGATAATCATGCTGAAAAAGTTGAGATAACTGCCTCGAGTGAAGATGTATTTGATATGATTTTAGATATAAAAATTACATATTCTGCTGATTTATTAGAGACTTTTCGCTTTAATCTTTGGTCGAATACAAAGGAATTATAAACTATGGCTTTAAATTTTCCTAAAACTAGAAAAGAAGTATACAACGGGATTACGACTGATTTTCAGACTGAAATTCCTGAATCAAATCCTACACTAAAAAATAGCTGGTTAAGGGCTTTTTTAATGGCTCTCGCAGGAGCGATATTCGGCATATATGAACGACTAAAGGTTTTAAAAACTCAATTATTCGCTCAAACTGCGTCAGATGATGATCTTTTAGCGATTGGTAATAAATGGATAGGGAACTATCTTGCAGCTACAATATCAACAGGATATGTTAGTTTTTCTGGAACAGTTAGTTCGATTATACCTGCAGCAACGCTTTTGCAAATTGATGGTTTACAATATAAAACATTATCAGAGGTAACTATTGCCTCTAATGTACAATCTATAACAACTATTGCTTATGCCTCAAATATTGCAACTGTAACAGTAGCTAGTGCTCATAAATTAGCAACAGGAATGAGTGTAGTAATTTTTGGTGCTAGCCCAGCCGGCATAAATGGAACATTTATAATAACAGTTACCGGAGAAACAATTTTTACATATACAACAACTGAATCAGGCACAGGAAGTGCGACAGGTACAAAAACATGCACAAGTGCATTTGTAAGTGTTCAAATAGAAAGTTTAGAAGTTGGTTTAGATAAAAATCAAGATCCAGGCGCTCAGATGTCTGTAGTAACTGCAATCTCAGGCGTTAATACTGTATATGTTCAGTATTCTGAAATTGTCGGGGGTACAGATATTGAAACAGCAGAAAATTATAGAATAAGATTAAATTTTAGATTACAAAATCCAGTTGCACATTTTAACGATGCTGATATTATCTTAAATATTTTAAAATTAGGTATTGTTAATAGAATATTTGTTCAGGATGTAACACCTGCACTAGGGCAGGTAACAATTTATAGTTTAAAAGAAAATAATGTTGTGCCTACCGCAACAGAATTAACATTAATTAAAAATCAGATATTAACTATTAAACCAGCAAATACGCCCGATAGTGCAGTTTATGTTTTAACACCAACGCTTGTTCCCACAAATTTTACATTTACGTCAATTACACCTGATGCAAGCACTATGAGAACAGCTATTACTAATAGTTTGATAGCTTTTTTTGAAGATGATCCTGAAATTGCAACAGATATAACAGAAACGCAATACACAAATGCAATAATTAATACAATAGATCAGACAACTGGTGCGGCATTAACAGATTATACTTTATCTGTTCCTAGCGCTGCAATTACAATCGCAACAGGCGAAATTGGAACATTGGGGACGGTATCATTTTAATAACATAAAGGATAATAATGTATATATATAAAATCACAAATAAAATTAATAATAAAAAGTATATAGGTCTTAGAACTACCTCTAAGGAAGCTAAATGAAAACATTATCTGAAATAACTCAAAGTTTAAAAAATTATTTTGCTGAAGGTTTTTTACATAAAGCAATTAATATATCTAGTACAAACATATATAAGATGTTTGCTGCTATTGCTCAAGTTTTTTATAGAGAGTCAAAAGCAGAAGCATATTTTAAAAGAGAGGTAAACCCTGAAACAACTTATGACCTGATTTTAGACTGGGAAAAGGAAGTTAAAATACCTTGTGAATGTTTTACTACAGATGTTAGTATTGACCAGCGAAAAAAACAAGTTTTAGTAAAATTAACTGCGAACGTACAAATTGCGCAGGATTTTGTAGATTTGGCTAAAATATTAGGGGTTACAATTACGATGCGGGCTAAAAATGAGGGGGCAACACCATTTCCATTGTTATTGCCGTATTCGCTAGTTGATATATCTAATTTTTATGTAATAATTGTTGATATAGCAAATTGGAGTCCATCACAAGTTTTTCCTTTTTTATTACCGTATCCGCTCGGGCAGGAACAATATAGTACTCAGATACAATGTTTATTTAATAAATTAAAACCAGCAAATTGTTTAATAGAATATATATAAAAAGGAAGGTAAATATATGATTTACGTCGTTGATAAAATTAATGGTATTGATTATGTACAGGATTATCAATATAACAGTGTAAAAAATAATGTATTAGATTCAGTCTTAACAACGGGGCAAACACCGGACTCAGATACCGGGATATCTGACACAAATGTAAAACAACTTTCAACGGCTATTGCTATTCATGCCGCTGGGGGAAATTATTATATTGACAGTGGGCTTGCTGATGCGTATGTTTTAGGTGTTCAGACAATATCAGGCACCCCCATGGTTGCGCCTAATGTTTTTTTTAATGGTATGTCATGCAGGTTTATTGCAAATGTGTCAAATACTGGAACAAGTACGGTAAATGTTGCAAGTTTAGGAATAAAAACTATACGAAAAAATAATGGGACAGATATACTTGCAGCTGGAGATATTATTGCTGATTATTTATATACAATAATATATAATTCAGCAACTGGTTTTTTTGAGCTATCAAAAAATATTAGTGGCGATTACAGGATAGTAAATGGTAATCTGACTGTTGATAAAGCTATAACATCAACAGTGGGAGATATCACGACAACAACTGGTAATTTTGTAATAGGGACAGCTGGAAAAGGTATAGACTTCTCAGGCGTAGGGACTGCGGCTAATATACTACATGATTATGAGGAAGGGGCTTGGACTCCAATACCATCAAGAACTACTGGGGGAGCTATTACTGCAACAGTAACTACAACAGATTGTGTTTATACAAAGATAGGAAGAGAGGTTACCCTCTATTGCAGAATGTTTATATCCTCAGTCACAGCACAAGGAACTGGTGATAGTTTTATGTCAGGTTTACCTTTTGAAAATAGCTATAATCAGAATATGGTTGGAAGTTTATTTATTGGCTCTGCAATAACAGGTACTGCTCCAGTTTTATCTACAATTGCAAGTAACAAAATATATTTTTCTGACGATAGAGTAAATTTGTCTAATGGAGACTGGAAAGCTGGTACTATCGAATTTTCAATATCATATATTACATCAACTTAATCTTAAAGGATAAACACAATGACGACACAAACAACATTTTATAAGGGCTTCATAGAAGAAACTGGAAGTTTCAATAGATGTCTTCTAATTTTAGAACTTGAAGATAATATAGTAATAAAACAAACACTACACAGACGAGTAATAAGTCCATTAGAAAATTATTCCGATGAAATACAAATCATAAAAGATATATGTGATGATATGTTCACACCTGAAATAAAAGCAGAATATCAATTATTTTTAGATTCGATGGAGGTATAAATGAAAACTGGTAAAATAATAATAAATTCAGATATGGAATTATTTGAAGAAGAAATTGTCATCGAAGAAATTGACGGTTTAAATTACAGAGTTAAGAAATTAAACAAAATAACTCCTATAGATGATGTATCAGATAAATCAGATAAAGTTAAAAAGCTTTCTAATATTCTGAATACTAAGAAAATTAAAGATAAATATCAAGCGAAGCTAGATAAAACAAAAAAAGTTAAATAAAGGTATATATACGAGCGAATGGAATAAACTACCTCCTGTAGCTGCTACTGATACAATACAAAAAGATGGTTCATAGAAAACGCAAATTGCAACATTCAATAACCCTGTTTGGGTTCAAAATCCGTTGCAAAATGGTTGTGATCTTGTTTTAGTTGAAAATTAATTTTAACGTGCTATTGTATATAAAAGAGAAAGGCCTTAAATTGAATTTAAATACTGGAAATAATTTTGATATTAAAAAAATAGGAGCTAGTTTGTTAATTCTTATTCTTGCAGGTATTTTTTCTTTTATCTGGAAACTAAACTCAAGCGATTCATTACAAACTTACAATGATATTGATTTTAAAGATAGATTAATATCAACAATCAATATAGTCTCGGATAATAGGAAAATACAAGATAAGCGCTATATTGAATTAATAAAAATAGCTACAGAGACGCAGAGTAATGTAAAAACAATAAAAGAACAAATTAATAAATTATGTGAGAGAGAAAGCAGACTTAATGGTTTTTTAATTACGAAAGATTAAAAATGAAAACTATATTAATTTTATTATTCTTATTTTTATCATCTTGCCAAACTGTAAATTTTAAAGAATATACAGAAGACGGAAAATTGATAAAAGAATATAGCAGAACCGGGACTCCTAACTGGTCTGATAATAAGACAATTCCAGTCTCTTTTTCAGGAATAGGGGTATAAAAAATGAATACTGTATTAACAAAAGAACAATTAGAAAAGTCAAAACTAGAGATTAAAAAATATAATCTTGTACATAATAAACGTTTTTTTGAGTGTTCAGATAAGTTTATTATTAACTGCTTCAATGGTGCCGGAGCAGATGGAACAAATATTATCGCTAGAATATGTATAACAGAAATACTTAGTATGTTTATTACTGCGATACTGCTGCACGATTTCAGTTTCACATTAAAAGATGAAGAGTTTGATATTGTTAATCAAGATTTTAGAGAAAACATGGAAAAACTATTAGATGCAAAATCATCAAATATATTCTCTAAATCATGGAATAGATTTTTAAAAATTGCCGCGTTCGATATGGTAAATAAATTTGGTAATAAATGGGAGCTAATATGAATGAATTACTTAAAAAACTAACTAATACAAAAACTATTATTGCAATAGCGTCATCGTTATTATTAATAGCGCAGACGTTAGGGTTGAAAATTGACAATGAAAAAGTAATGATTGTTGTTAATTTAGTGCTAACTATAGGCATTTTATTGGGAGTATTAAATAAATCAGGTATGAATACAACTAAAATGGATAAATAATTATGCTACATAAACTAATCAAATTCTATAATAAATATATTACTACATATATGCAGTTCAAAAAAGATAGTAAACATTTAGTATATCTCAATGAGACTACACAAAATAAATATGAAAAAGTTGAGACATTATTATTAAAGAATGAGATAGATATTTTATGCGAAAATGATCTTGAAGAGTTGAGTAGAAGTACTCGTATAATAAGTTTATGTTTTACTGAACAAGAAGAAATGCAAGAAGCACTAACAATAAACATTGATTTTATATTAAAGAACAAATGGAAGTATAAGATTGCATATTATACAATTGAAGCGCTCTGTATTTTAGGAATTACTAACAAAATTAAATAATATACTCTGGAAGTCTATATAAATTAAGTTATATATAAACTATTAGATTTAAGTATATTATGGACTAGATTTTATGCTAGTCCTTTTTTTATGTTTAAACAATATTTTTATAATTATTTCATATGACTGATCTTATCAATGAATTCCTGTTCTTTTGTTAAAGCACTTTTCATATAATAATTATCTTCTAATCTCATACCCCAATTTTCGCAATAATATCCAGGCTCTACTGCAATTATCTCATTATCATAAGTATCATGTACTATATTTGTAATTCCGTGATTCAAACGATGATTACAATCCGGCAACACAGTATTCCATATCTTCTCTGCAGTATCTTCTAATAACGTTCTTTTTACTGTTTTTAAAAAGTTAAATTTTTCCCTATACTTTGCAGGAATAAATCTTCCGCAGTAGAGCATGCGTGTGATATCACTACATTGATCGTTAATCTTAAAACCAAAGTCAATTAAAACTAGATCACCTTTCCTTAATTGTCTATTAGTCGCTGGTTCATTGTGTATTTCCCTAGTATTCTCGCCAAACGCTACTAAAGGATAGAAGGCAATATGGCCACTTCTGATAATAAAGTCTACAACATCAATTTCCCTTAGCCCTACGCATATAAAATCTTTTAATGCCGAGTAAATTTGTTCAGTAAAATCGAATACATCGTTAGTTTTCATAATTATCTCCTCTTATTTTACATTTAATCCTTGACATTTAACTTATCATATTTACTATTTCATCTGTAGTTTCTATAACATCAATATCTTCTACTATATTATTAGTAACTATTCTTATTGTTGTAAAAGTGTTCTTATAATTACGAAAGAAGTATATTATATTTAGTTCATTGATCCTTAGATCACTGCCATTTGTTGTTTTTACATAAATAAAATTCATAATAACCACTTATATTTATTATTTTTTTTTGCTCTATTAATATATTTTTTAAGCTTCATTATTTTCTCCTCCTTTATATTTTAATTATATTTCTTTCTCTTTATATAATATATTATAACATATACATCACATTTTGTCAATAGCAGTTTTAATTCTTTTACTTTTTTATTTCTTCTCTAATCTTATTTACTATTGCACTATATTCTGATCTAGCATCATTTATTTTTTTAACTAGTTCAGCAGTAAATGCTTCATCTTCTAATCCTTTTGATATATCTAGTGTATTGCTCTTCCCTTTATGATAATCTTCTGAACTTGTTGCCCCCCATGTGCCATATTTTGCTGTGAATCCTCTCGCATATAATATCAAAACTAAATTTTTTATAATGCTTTTAAGTTCTGCTAATCTTTTAAAACTATTCATTTTTATTACTTTCTTAGTGTTAATGACTTTGTTAATAACTCTATATTTTGTGCCTAGTGTGCCTGTTAATAACTTTCACTATATATTTAATATGTTTTTAATTTTGTCTAGAAGGTATATTTGTCCTTTGCCGGTAATTAGATATGTTGTAACTAATAAATCGCCCTTAATAGAAGTTAAAACTGTTTCTTTAATTTCGAATATGCCCATATTTATATATCTTTGAAACGGAGAATTTTTAGATCTACCGGCTTTTATCAAAAATCCATTTTTGCGCAGTAGGTTGAATAGTTTATTACGACCTATTTTTATGCCATAGTTATTTAACACTTTTGCATAATCACAAACCGGTATCGATTCTGAGGAGTTCGCTACACTTTTACCGAAGTTTGAAAAAGGTTTATCAAGTTTTAATTGTTCTGATTTTCTTTCATTTAATTCTACTATATCTACTAATGCTAATAGAGCTTCTTTGTACGTTGCAGGCAGCTTTGGCATATTTTGATTTTCAAGTTCTTCCCAGCGTGATAAAACTATATCTCTTAATTTTGTTGAATATCCTGTCAATAAAATCATTAATTCATGGTACGGTAAAAGATATTGCTTTTGGAATCTTCCACAACTGTCACTATAGATCTCCTCAAAAGTGAGGTAACCTTTTTTAAGATCTTTTAACATTTTTTCAATGTCTCTAAGTACATTGTCATGTCTCTTCCCTGTTTCTTTTGCAATTTCTCTACTGCTCATCGTCACTTTATTGTCCCTAACTTTTAAATTATTCATTTGTTAACTCTCCTCTATCTCATTTAATAAATTAATATCTCTTTTTGCACGTTCTATAATTGATATTCTTTTTATTTCTCTACATGTAGCTCCAGTTTGTTGTTCTGCTGCTTCATAGCATTTACTTATATCGCAAAAACAGTCCTCACAGTCAAATTCAGCTAGAAGTAGGTCTAGTGCCATATTTCTATATTCAATTTCATTTGTTAATATATCAATATGTTCAAAAAGAGCTTTGATTTGATTAGATATAATTTCTAATTGTTCTTTATCGTGTTGCATTTTTAAATCCTAAATTAATCTTAAAAATTTTAATATTTTTTGTACTAATGTTAATTCTATCTTTAACTGTTTTTTTAATGTTTTTATTCTTGCCTCACAATTTGTAATTTTATTTAACATGATATATATCGTATATTTTGCTTCATCTTTTGGAATAATCCTTATTCCAGAATTATCTATTTCATAAATTAGATTTTTAAATTCAACTACATAATCTTCTAAAATTTCTATTTCGTCTTTTATTGTAATATCATCCATTTTTAAAATTCCTTTATTTTATAACTTTTTATATAAATTTCGCTATAATCTTTTATTATTTTATAACCCTCCATTTTGATCTTAATTATAAGCCCATATCGTTATTTGTCAATAGGCTTTTTTAAATATTTTGAATATATTTCTCCAAAATGTTTTGCTAAACCTTTTTGTATCCAGTACATTGCTGCTTGTTCATCACTTACTTCTAGCCTCCTAGCGTACTTGTGAATCCATCTCATTTGTATCATATTGTATTTTAATGTTGTCATCTCTAATCCCTCCTGCTTTATACTAGTAATTGTACGCCTAAATAGCTGTTTGTCAATAGGCGAAACAAGCTTTTTTTAAGTTTTTTAAGTTTTTTTTATAACTAAAATTGACGGGCGTTAATAGAGTCGAACTATCAATAACAGAGATAAATCTGTCGTACTGCCGTAGTACTTTGAACGCCCATAAAATGTTTTTTATCTCTTTCATATTAGTAATTATATATAGTAACATTAACTTTGTCAATAGGCGAATTAATTTTTTTTTAAGTTTTTTTTAAGTTTATTTATTATGATTTGATTATCTAAATCTAAAAACACAATAGACGCGTCTTAGAATGCAAAAGATATAAGACCCGATACAGTTATCACAAATCAATACAATCAAAAGCACATATAACAGTATGATCAAATTTAACCCTATTTTAACTTATATATTGGATTGGTAAATAACATTCCACCTAGTTAACCATATCAGTTCGCTTTTTAACTCTTACTTTTAATATCAAAATAATTATTTAAAAAACATGTAAAAAATCTTATTCCTGACTGTCTAGATAAAATATCTTTAATATCTTACTTATATTTATTATGTTCATTGTGTCGATGTCCGGTCGATGTGTTGATTATTTCTTTATCATTCTTTTTTAAACAGCGATAGGATCTGTTATTGCTTTAGACATAATAATTACTTTCTATCTTTATTATTAATGTCAAATATAATAATAAAATAAGGGAGGTCAATAATATTTTTAGATTTTGACCCCTTCTTTTATATATGTTATTAGAATAATAATATATATTCTTGTTAGTGTCCGATTTAAAAAACGACGAGGTGTAACTTATTGATTGCTAAGTACTTATAAGAAAAATCCGCTGTCCGGTCGCTGTCCGAACGCTTGTTTTAATTAGTTGTAAGTTACTAATAATAAGCTAGTTGCCTTATGCAATCCGCTGTCCACTGACCCTTTTTTTTTGACCTGCAATTTTTACCCATTTTTGATGATTATATTGATCTTTTAAAGTTCGTTGTTCAAACACTTGTTTTAATTAGTTGTAAGTTGTTAATTTATAATATGTTATCTTATGTAGTTCGCTGTCCAGTCGCTGTCCGATTTTAAAAAATAGAGTTTATAAATAGCTTATGATTAATATGTTATAAACTAATTTCGCTGTCCACTACTTTTTGCTAAAATTTCAATACAATTCTGATTTGTTAGAGATCTATATAGATTGATAGAACGTACATCGAAGCATCGACACGTCGACACATCTACAGAATATCGACACATCTACCTATTGTTTTGATTCATGTTTGGCAAGAAATTAAAGATTTTATCAAAATAACTAAAAACTGCTATTGACAAATTTACTTTTTGTAGTACACTTATCTAACAAAGGGAAAAATGTTAAAAAATCTTAAAAAAGGTAACACAACTTTTAGGGATACCTATAGTGACAGTTATTAACAGGCACACTAGGCACAAAATATAGAGTTATTAACAAAGTCATTAACACTAAGAAAGGCAAATAAAATGAAACAGGGATATGCAGCATTATCAGCACGACAGCATCTAATTCAAAGATCAGTTAACCGGATTAAAAAAGAATCAAAAAATCATTTAAGTTATGGAGATGATATTGATGATCAAAAAACGTTATTATATATGCAATCTGTTAAAGATATATTAGAAGAATTACAGGAAATAATAGATATAAAATAATATAAAAAACTTTCAAAAAACTTCTTTTAACTATTGACAAATTGCATTAAGTGCATATAATGTATAATAGAAAGAGAGGTAAATGAAATGAAAAATTTAACAAATAAGTTAGTAGATCAAGGATATAAATTAGAAGTTAATTATAAACTTAATTTTCAAAAAAGGAATTTAGAAATGAAAACTACAAACAGTGAATTTTTAATGAATAAGGTTATAAGATTAACCGGTCACACAAAAGAACAAATTATGAATGATTATTATAATTCTTATAGAGTTTCAGATTTTATAAAAAGTTTGGATGGAGATGATATAAATAGTGCTAAAATTACAAGCACTTTGAGAAATTTATATAAAAAATTAAGTAATGAATCTTAAAGAATCAAAAAATCATTTAAGTTATGGAGATGATATTGATGATCAAAAAACGTTATTATATATGCAATCTGTTAAAGATATATTAGAAGAATTACAGGAAATAATAGATATAAAATAATATAAAAAACTTTCAAAAAACTTCTTTTAACTATTGACAAATTGCATTAAGTGCGTATAATGTATAATAGAAAGAGAGGTAAATGAAATGAAAAATTTAACAATAAAAGAAAAAAAAGTTATGTTGCAGGCCTTAGAACTATTAAATAGATTTACAAAATGTGAAGATCTAAACAAGCAGTATGAAGCAATATTATCAAAGCTTATAAGAATTGTAAAAACAGATGATGAAACAGAGTCCGAAATTTGGTTATAAAAAGGATATAAAGAAATGCACGAATTAACTATATATATTAAGAAAAAGTTATTGCAAGAAATTGTTTTGACTGATATCTATATGTCAGATATTATTGAAACAAAATTAGATGATGTTGTAATGTTCGATTGTCTTGATGCTAAAATTAATATTTACAGTGGGGCAGATGGTAACATAAAACACACAAAACCACTGGACAAAGATATATTTTTTGAGAATTACTATGAACAAATAGAGACACAAATATTAGATGAGCTAGGTTTATATTTATAAAAATAAGAGGCAAATAAAATGGAAAAATCAGAAACAATTAATAAATTAGCAGTAAGCTTATGTAAGGCACAGGAACAAATGGGCGGGGCAAATAAGAATGCAACAAATCCATTTTTTAAAAGCCAGTACTCAGATTTAACAGAAGTAATTCAAACAATTAAAAGTTGTTTACATAAAAATGGATTATCAATTATACAGGCGCCGGTAAGTAGCGAAAAAAGTATAGGCGTTGAAACTATATTACTACATGAATCAGGTGAGTATATTAGTAGTTCTTTCACATTGCCGATGATCAAAATGGATCCTCAGCAAGCCGGCTCTGCTATCACTTACGCACGTCGTTATGCATTAAAAAGTTGGATGTTAATTCCTGATGTTGATGATGACGCACAAAGTTGTATGCAAAATAAAAATGTTAAACAAAACAACTATAGTAATACTCAATCCGATAGTAAAATTTTACCTATTAGTGACTCAATTAAGAATAGGATTAAACTTGCTAATGACTTAAATGGATTAACTACAATATATCATCAACTCAAAGATAATAATTCAATAGATCAAGCTGAGTTAAATTCATTACTATCAAATAGAAAGAAAGTATTAAATGAAAATAAGTGATACCTTATATTTAACAATATTTATGTTTTCATTTATTCTAGGTTTAGCATCTGGAATAATTTTAGGAATAACTTTAGGAATAATAATTAGCTTAATAGGGGGATAAAATGCAGATAATACGAGATGTAGAACAGGGATCAGAAAAATGGTTTAAATTGCGTGAGTTACGCATGACTGCTTCACATGCTCAAAGTATTGCTGCAGCAGGTAAGGGCCTAGATACATATATAAGGACTAGAATTCAAAACTATAAATTAGGACAAGGATCTCCTATTTTCATTAATGATGCGATTGAAAATGGTATTAAGTTAGAGCCAGAGGCGCGCTCAATGTATGAAATAACTAAAGGAATAGAAACACGGCAGGTTGGCTTTGTAATATATAACGATTATGTAGGTTGTTCGCCTGATATGTTGATTTGTAAAAAGGGACTAGGTGAAATAAAATGTCCTACTGACCGCGTATTTTTACGATATCTAAAAGATAAAATAATAAATACAAAATATCTATGGCAAATGCAAATGCAAATGATGATCTGCGAGCGTAGCTGGTGCGACTATATAGTTTACAATCCACATTTTTTAGAAAACATTATTGTAAAGCGCGTATATGCGGATACGGCAATGTTTCAAAAGTTAAAAGCAGGGTTAGTAATAGGTACAGAACTAATTAAAGAATTACTAGAAGGAGGTGAAAAATGAATATAATATTAGTATTAGTAGGAACAATTATATTGATAATGATGATAATGATGATAATCACGGGGATATATTTATCAACTATATCAGACGAAATAGATAGAGAATATAAGAAACAAAAGGAATTTGAAGAAACAATAAAAAGAGGGGGAACTTAATAATGAATAGTATCGTAAAAGTAGACGCAAAAGACTTTGGATTAGAAGAGAACAAAGCTCAGCAGATAGCAATAATGTTTGATCCGATGTTGAATAAAATGGTAGAGCTAGAAAAAGAATATAACGCGCTAGCTAAAATTGATATTTCAGAAAAAAAATGTCAGTGGGCTAAGGATTTAAGATTACAATATGTTAAAGTAAGGACAGGCACAGCTAAAATTCATAAAGAGCTAAAACAATTCTATTTACAGGGGGGTAGATTTGTTGACGGCTGGAAAAATGCGCAATTGATGGCTTCCGGAACAATAGAAAATAAACTTAAAGACATAGAAGATCATTATGTTAATATTGAAAAAGAAAAAATACAAAAGGTTGAGGATGAAAGAACCGTTGAATTATTAAAATATGGTAGTGAAATAATGCCGAAACAGTTAGGTAATATGCCAGAAGCAGTATTTCAAAATTATTTAACAGGAGTAAAAACTGCTTATGAATTAAAAATAGCCGCAGAGGAAAAAGCTGAAGATGAAAGAATAAAATTAGAACAACAAAAAATAGCAGAAGAAAAAGCTTTGCGTGCAGAGAACGAAAGGTTAAAAGAGCAGGCAAAGGCAGATGCAATAATACGTGAGAAGGAACGTATAAAATTTGAGGCAAAGGCAAAAGAGCAGGCAAGGGCAGAATTAGATCGTAAAATACAGGAGGAAGAAAGACAGGAAAAGACAAGATTAAATTCACGCGAGGATTTAGTCAAATTTAAAGATTTTAAAACAAATATATTATCGTTAATAAAAGAATATGATAATTTTACTGATCAAAGATGTGCTGATAGTTTTAATTATATCAAGGATTTTATAACCGATTATTTAGGAGGTGAAAAATGAATATAATATTAGTATTAGTAGGAACAATTATATTGATAATGATGATAATGATGATAATCACGGGGATATATTTATCAACTATATCAGACGAAATAGATAGAGAATATAAGAAACAAAAGGAATTTGAAGAAAGACTAGAAAAAGGTAAAATTAATAATGAATGAAAAGAAACGTAAAAACTTATTAATAAAATATAAGGGAATTATATAAATGTCAAAGATAACAGCTAAACATATAGCAAACGTCGACAAAAATGGTGAGATGATTATCTTCGCAGATGTCGTAAAATGGAAACAGAACAAGCTAACTCTAAAAGGTCAGCAAGTTGAAATAACAATTAAAAAATTAGTAAAACATCGTAGTACTAATCAAAATGCCTATTTTGCATGCGTTATTTGTGTTATGTTCGCGGAAGAGATGGGCTGTAGATCTGAGGAGGCAAAGGAGGCACTTAAACGTGAATTCCTAGAAATACAATTAGCGTGTGGATTGAAGACAACAAAACCAACAAGTAGCCTCTCAACTGTTGAATTTGAGGATTTTACAAGACAATGCAGGCAGCTGGCCGGCGAGATGTTTGATCTTTATATTCCCTTGCCCAATGAAATAAATTTTTAGGAGGTTAATATAATAGATATAATTAATAAACTTGATGAGGCAAAGAATGAAAAAGAAAAAAACTGATCGCGCAAAACTAAAAATACGTTTAGAAAAAATGGCAAAGGATATTGTAAGGGCTAGAGATGATAATATTTGTACAAAATGTAAAAAATTTGTAGAGGGATCAAATCGACATTGTTCTCATATCATACCTGAAAGTGCAGATCATCGCTTAGCATTAGAACCTCATAACATGATAATAATGTGTTTTCATTGCCATATAAACTGGTGGCATAAAAATCCTATCGAAGCAAGCGAATGGGCATTAAAACTTTTTCCTACTTTAGTGCTAAAACTAAGACAGGAACATCTAGAAAATAGTTCAAAAGGTCCCATTAAACTTTCCGAATTAGAAGAAATAGAAGAAAGACTAAAAGAAATGCAGAAAATATGTCAATAAGCTATTGACAATTTAGTACAAAGTGATATAATTACATAAAAAGAGGATAAGATGCAAAATGGATTTATAAAAAATTTTAGAGCTGTACTAGACAATGCAGTATGTTGCAAGGATACAGATTATTTTGCTGTGTGGAATTATCTTCTTCTTAATGCTACATATAAAAATAAGTTTGCAATATTGGCAGGCCAAAAAATACTACTAAAACCGGGTGAAATTATCACCGGAAGATCATCAATTTCAAAATTTTGGAATATTTCACATTCTAAAGTTGAGCGCATATTAACTACACTTGAAAAAGATGGACAAATCAGTCAAAAAACATCCAGTAGTGGGCGCTTAATCACTATAACAAACTGGTCAATATATCAGATAAAAGATAAAAGCCCTGAACAGCAAAATAATATTATAAATAAAACAGTACCAAGCACTTATGATATCAAAAATAAAAAATCAGACAGCGACCGGACAGCGAGTGGACAGCGGAAGACAGTAGACATCGGACAGCGAGTGGATAGCGGAAGCAATTGTGATATAAACACTTATGACTTAGATACACAACAAATCGGACAGCGAATGGACAACCCTATTTTAGCAAAATCGGACACTAACAAGAATAAAGAAAGTAATATAAATATTACTAATAATATAAAGGGTCAAAACTTAGAATATATAAAAATAGTAAATAACTTTATCGAGAAGAAACTTACAGACGAAACATTTAAAAATAGTCTTTATCTTAAAAATACCGATGTACAGGCATGGGTCTTAGAAATCGATAGGTTAGTAAGACTAGACAAACACACGCAAGACACTATAATCGAAGTTTTAGAGTTTTCTCTGTACAATCCTTTCTGGTCTAATCAGATTGTATCACTGTTAAATATACGCAAAAAAAGCAAAAGAAACGGATTATCCAAATTTGAAAACTGTAGATTAAGCTTAGAGACAGAAAAAAATTATAAACTAAAAAATAGGAGGTAAAAATGATTTATAAAGAAGAAATTGTTGATATTGTACAGGAAACTCTATTTGCCAATTTTGCATTTCCGCCATCCGTGATGGACAAGTATGTAATAGGATTATCAAATATTAACAATATAGAAGGTCTTGTTGATGTTATTAATGCTCTTGCTATAGAGTATAGAAAAGACAAATTTAATCCTAAACCTCCCTTAAATTTGATTATTGACACATATAATAAAAAAGTAATGAGTAGACTAAGAAATAATACAACCTGTAATCTTTGCAATAATAAGGGGACTATAATAGCTTTTTGTGACCTCAGAGACGGTCTGATAGAATGGAAAAAAGGAATACATGCATATCAAAATTTGACGCAAGCAGTGTTGGTATGTGAATGCGAATATGGTAATGATATGATAAAATTTCCTCAAAAAAGTGTAGATCAAACAGTTTGTATACGAAGTAAATTAATTGAAAAATATGGTTTAACATATAGAGATGCAAAACGAGTAAAACTTATTAATATTGCTATAGATGAGTATAATAAACAATGTGATAATATAATAGATAGTTTAGATTCTGAAATGGTTTTATTCTGGTTTACTAGATTTTTTATTAAACAATGTAGGAACTATGAGGGGCAATAATGACTGTATTCGAATTAATAGCAAAACTATCACACTATAATCCTAATTCAAAAGTAATAGTTGATGTTGATAAAAATGGGGATATATATCTTAAAATAGATGAAAACAAAATACAACATCAATCTGAAATAGTTATACAATTTAATTTGACAAAAGAAATAATGGAAGAACAAATAAAAAAAGAAATTTTAGCAATAAGATCAGAAAAAATAATGTTTGAAAATGATAACAAATAAAAGAGATATAAAATGGATAACGAAAAACTATTAAGTAGAATAAGAAAGTACGCAGAGTTCCATGTTCATAAAACGTTTGAAGATTTTAAAGAAAGAGAACATAATGCAGATGATATATATCAATTAATAAATTGCAGTATAGTATTTCAAACTCAAACAAACTTTGAATATCTAATTTCACTTAAACCGGCACCATATCAAATATTTAATTTGATTAATTATAATGTTAGATTTCAAAAACAAATATATTTTGACTATCTAAAAACAGTAAATCCTCGAGTAGAACAAGTATGCTCGGCAATTAAATGTAATAAAAGATTACAAACACAAGCAAATTTTGACTATGTAAAAACATTAAATCCTGATAAGTATGAGATATATTTATTGTTAGCGTACAGAGAGAGAATGCAAAATCAAGATAATTTTAATTACTTAAAAACATTAAGCCCTCTCAGCGAACAAGTTAAAACTATGATTAGATATAACAAATCATTTCAGACACAGGAGAATTTTAATTATCTTAAAACATTAAAACCGGTGTGCGATGAAATTTATCATCTTATTAATGAGATACTAATTTTTCAGACTCAAGATAATTTTGATTATTTTACAACTCTTGATATAGATAGCTTTGATATCTATCACTTAATTAAAAATATTCCTGAGCTACAAACAAAAGAAAATGTAGAATGTTATAAATTAAAAGAGCCTAATCAAGATAATTTAAAATATTTACTAGAAATAATATAAATGCCTATTGACAATTTTACATAATACCCTATAATTGTAGTCAAAGGGAGGGATTTAATATGAAAGAGCGCGATATAAATAATACTATAAGGAGAATGCATAAATATAAACGCTGGACTACTAATATTAAAAAGCGTGATAATAAATGTGTATTCTGTGGTAAAATTAATGAATTAGAAGTGCATCATATACGAGCATTGTCAGGACTAATTAATTATTTGAATATTGATAGTAGAGATAAGGCTTTAGGATGCGATCAATTATGGGATCTTAAAAACGGCATATTAGTTTGTCATAATTGCCATTTACAAATTGAAAAAGATATAAAAATTAAAAATAATTGTAAAATAATTGAAAAAGCCTATTGACAAATAAACGATATGGGGTATAATAGATAAGCAAAGGGAGGGATTTAAAATGAATACAATATATGAATTAGAAGAAATGACAGAAGAAGAAATTTTATTATCTCTTAACGAAACTACTGAGGAAGAAGAAGAAAAAGAAAGGTTAAGTTGGAATACAATGAGTAAAGAAGATAGACTAAAAAGCTTATTTGAAGATTAAACAGATTAACTATGAGGTAAAACAAATGCCAACATTACGAAAAGAAACGTCTGAATATCTTAAGAACTTAAAAAAGGTTATGTTAATTCAAAAAATGTATTTAGAAGTTGAAAAGTATAGAGGAGCTAGCAGCGAAGATATATTTGATTTAGTTCAGGTAATAAGATCTACACGTTTAGAATATGATACACTAATTAAAGAATTATTTTATGAGTAAACTTTAAACTAAGGAGAATTATGAATGAAAGTATAAAATATCTCGAGGATAATTCATATTGCCAACTTAATTTAAAAAACTATAATTATGGAGACGATTGTCCTATTTGTGGTAAGGAATTAACTCAACTTAACGAAAATAAATGTTTATGTTGTGATGAGTGTGGCTGTGGGACATTTTTTGGGATAGGACTCTATTATCTTAGAACTTATATAATATCAGATAAGAAGGGAAGCGCTCAAACTAAATATGCGCGAGTGGTGCGATCATGTTAACACAAAAAGAAATAATACTAAAAACTATAGAAAAAACTCCTAAACTACTTGAAAATAAAACAGAACTTGCTAAATTACTTATACAAGCATATCCAATTCTATTTACAACAGTTGAGAGTACAAGATCTAATATTAGCCATATTTTCAATAAACGTAAGAAAAAAACAAAAGATAATAATAATACAGTATTAGTATTTAGTTGTTTCCATGCCCCTTATCAAGATAATAGAGCTATAGATTTTTTAAAAGAAACAGCAGACAAATATCAGCCTAAAAAAATTATAAGCCTAGGAGATATGGCAGATATAAATTCTACAAGTTTTCACGAAGTTAATCCTAATATGTCTAGTGCACTCGATGAGTTAGATGCAGCAACAAATGAATTAGCTAAGCTGTACAAAGAATTTCCAGATATGACAGTAACAATAGGAAATCATGATAGAAGATATGCAAGAAAACTAACAAGCGGTAGCGTTCCTTCTAGGTTGCTATTACCGTTAAATCAAATATGGAATACTCCAAAGTGGGACTGGGTAGAGGAGATATATATTGACGGAGTTAGATATTTTCACGGCGATGGAGCTTCAAAAGCTCATTTAAATGCATTTACTACAGGAATAAGTCATGTACAAGGTCATTTGCACACTGAGTTTAGTCTTCAATCAAGATATATACAAGGATATAAAAAAATAGTCTTTGGTGCAACGGTAGGATGCTTAGCAGATCCAAAATCATTGGCAATGGCATATTCTAAAAATGCACGATTTAAAAATGTATTAGGTTGCGTAATAATAAAAAATGGTGAAGATGTAAAATTAATTAAATTAGAAGAAAAAGCCTAGATCTATATAAATAAAAAGGAGGTAATATGTTTAATAATAGAGAACGGAATATAATTCTTACTGGCGATATAGAAGCAAACAATTCAATAGCTGTATGCGCCAATTTATTAGATTTAGATTCAGAAGAAGAAATTACATTATTTATAAATTCCGCAGGTGGAAGCATAAATGCCGGTTATGCTATTATAGACGTTATGCATGCATTAGATAGTCCTGTCAACATTGTTGCGATAGGGTATGTCGCAAGCATGGCAACCTCGATAATGGCGCTGGGCGAAAAAGGCAGACGATATGCATATTCTCATACTGTTTTTTTGATCCACAATCCTAGGACAAAAACAGAAGGTAACTACGGCGAATTAAAAGTTGATTTAAACCATTTGCTTAAAACAGAAAAAAGTATGATAACTGATTTAGCAAAAGCTACAGGTCAAACAAAAGAACAAATAACTAAAGATTTTAAACTAGAAAGAACTTTTACGGCGAAAGAAGCTAAAAAATATGGATTAATAGATCACATAATTTAAGGAAAATATGAAAACAGGTATAATATTTGATATTGATGAGGTTTGCTCAATAACATTCGAAAAAGAATTAATGAAAGAGCATGCGCAAGAAATTCTTGTTGATGATTATACCTGGTTTCTTCCTCTTATTAAAACGTTCAAGGCTTCAAAAAGTAGTATAGCTTTAATTAATGCAATGTCTATACAACATAAAATTATTTTTGTAACATCTAGAAACGAAAGGACTCGATCAAAAACAATAAATTGGATTAATAATAATTATATTTTTCCAGAAAATAATACATATTTATTATACTGCAGAGAGATGACAGATTTAAGGTCTGCTTATCTTGTTAAAAAAGATTTATACTTAGATCATATTAAAGATAAATTTGATATAATCTTTGCGCTAGATGACTTAAAAAGAGTATGTAAAGTTTGGCAAGATTTAGATATAGATTCTTATCAAGTAAGACTTGCTTATAATAAGAAAGGATAAAATATGGAATAAAAAAATAGCCTCCCCCCCCCCGCAAATTGAAATTATTAAAGTTAGGAAAAAAACAATGCGTATACTAATATTAGACACTAATGTTATACTGCATGACTCAAATTGCATTGAACAACTTAGTAATGATAATGTAGTTATACCAATTACGGTGATAGAAGAACTTGACACGTTTAAAAAGGGTCACGATTCTATAAATTATAATGCGAGATCATTTCTCCGAAAATTAGATGCCTTAAATTGTAAAGAACTATATATTGAAGGCGCTAAAATTGGCACTGGAACCGGAACTCTTAGAATAGATTCTGTAGATTCAATACACGAAAACATTAAAAAAAAGTTTTCTGCTGATAGTAATGATAATAAAATTATTAATGTTGCATATATAAATCATAAGTATTTTATAAACTCCGAAGTGATATTATTATCTAACGATGCAAACATGAGGATTAAAGCAAGATCATTAGGATTAGTTGCAGAAGAATTTAGTACTGATAAAACAGCTAACGCAACAGGATTATATTCAGGAAGTAGAATAATAGATGATGTTTCTAAAACAATTCTAGATAAAATAACTATGGGAATGCAGGAAGTTGATGCTTCTGAATTAGAATTAAATGAAGAACTTACCCCTAATGAATTTTTAATACTAAGGAATGAAAAAAAGTCAGTACTAGCTATCTTTGATGCCTCGATTAATAAAATAAAAAAATTAGAAGAAAATGGTATACAAGGGATTAAACCCAGAAACGCAGACCAGGCATTTGCTATTCATGCAATGCTGGACCCTAAAATTAGCTTAGTAACATTATCAGGTAAGGCAGGAACAGGAAAGACTATAATGGCACTTGCTGGCGCGCTTCAAGCAGGCAAAAGATATAATCAAATATTAATATCTCGTCCGGTTGTTCCTTTAAGTAACAAAGATATCGGGTTTTTACCTGGTGACATTGATGCAAAGCTAGATCCATACATGCAACCTCTATATGATAATCTTGGAGTAATACAAAGTAATTGCTCAGGTGTAGATCCAAAAACGTTTAATATGCGATTTTTCATGGAAAATAAAAAAATGGAAGTCGCACCTTTGGCATATATCCGCGGTCGTAGCTTAGTCAAGTCGTTTTTTATCATTGATGAAGCACAGAACTTAACAGCACATGAAATTAAAACTATTATAACACGTGCTGGAGAAGGTACAAAAATTATATTAACAGGTGACTTATTTCAGATAGATCATCCAGATATTGACAGCCAGTCAAGCGGACTAAGCTATTTAATAGAAAAAATGCAGGGTCAAAAAATATATGCTCATATCAATTTAGACAAAGGAGAACGTTCAGAACTTGCCGAGATAGCAAGTAATATTTTATAACTAAACATTTGCTGCCGGCATGAAGTCGGTAGCAAAATAACCGCAGAGGAGATTATTATGTTGATTATATTATTAGGTATAATGAATATAATGGCAATAATAACAATTATAAAAGTATTAATAGATATAGATGATAGATCTAATAACAATGAATCATTATTAAGATTAGTTAATAGTAAATTAGATAGTTTAAAGAAAATTAAAAATAAAAAATAATATGATTAAAGAAGAATTAATAAAGCAGGTTAATAATAAAGAAGAAAAGATTAACAATCTTATTAAAGAATTGCAACTAAATTTCAAAAATGATGATAATATAGATATTATATATTTAATTAAAAAACTTAGGGCAATGATATAAAGGGGCTACATGAAAACGAACTGGACATTACTTGACTTTGAAACATTAGAAGAGGCTGTTAAAGTGCTTCAAAAAGGATGTGGTAATCATATTGCAGATAGCTGGAAAAATGAGCCTATAGAGGTTGATATAGAATCATTATTGAGACATATATTAGACTATGTAAAAGGCATTAAAGTTGACAGAGACAGCGGGTTCCATTCGTTGTCGCATGCTATGTGTAGATGCATGTTTATTATAAATAAAGATAAGAGAAAAGATAAACAATATGAAGTAGCGCAAAAAAAGATGGATATGGAACGAGCTGCAAAAGATAATGAACATTATAATATAGATTCAAATTTTAAATGCAATAAATGTAAAAGTATTTTTACACTAAAAAATGCCGCAGCTTTTTTGACAGATAATCCTAAAATTATATTTTGTACAGATTGCTTAGAATCAACAAAATAATAGACTAAATACAAGGATCCCTAATCGGATCTTTTTTTTTGTAAAAATAATATAAATATTTATTTTTTATCTATTGACAAATATGCTTATGTGCGTATAATTAGAGTTAAAAGGAGATATTGAAATGAATTTTGATAGAACAGTAGATGTTTATGAGGAGTTAGAAGCTCTGAGAAGTGTACATGATGATAGTGATATTTTGAGTATGATGTTAGCAGTAATGGAAACTAATTATGCATTAAATGTCATTAAAAAAACAAACGTTATGCTGGGTGAGTATAATAGAAATGCAGGAGCATAAAAAATGATACTTAAAAAATTAGAAAAAATGATAAAATATAGGAGTACTCTACTTGACATATCATTTTCATTTGATTATGAAGGAGATGATATGATGCTATATGAGAAATTTGTAATAGAAAATAAATGGGTAAAGGATAAAATAAAATTACTAGATAATAAATTAGAGATAATTAAAAATATAATTAATTCAGTAGAAAGGAAATGAAAATGGCTATTTACAAGGAGCTTACAGAAGCAGAAGTAAATGAAATACTATTTAATAGTAGTAATCATAAAGCAGGAAAAGAATCAATTTGTTATTTTAGCGAAGAAAAGGCAGAGTATGTATTTTTAACAAGTGAAGAAATAAAAGAATGTCAAAATAATAAATAGGTGAATAAAATTCTAATCAAAGAAGATAAGCTAATATTTACTATAGCAAATATTATTATTAAATTTTTATATAATATTAAACTCGTAGAAAAGGAGTAGAAAAATGAAATACGAAATTATAGCATTAATAGTAATAGGAATATTTATAATAGCAACATTTATCATAATATAATAATAGAGAAACGATAACATAATGAAAAATTTATTAACAGAAAAAGAAATCTATGATCTAATAAAAAATGGTGACAAGATATATAAAAAACAACAAGAAGAACGTGATAAGTTTTTAAATGATCCTAAAAATAAAAAAAAAATAGAGCAGATCAAAAAAACATTAAAAGACGCTGAAATAGAATATAAATTGCAGGTGGATACGAAATGAATAATAAAAAATGCGGGTTAAAATGCGAAGTATACGCACGCGTAACTGGATATATAAGACCGGTTAACGTATGGAACAAGGGTAAAAAAGAAGAGTTTATTAATAGGAAGGAATATATTACAAATAATCAGAAAATAATCAAAAAGGCTATTGACAAATAGCATAATATGTGTATAATTATAAGTAAAGAGGAGGGATTTATAATGAGTGAAAAAACTAAAGAACTTATTAAATCAATAGACGCAGGGATAGAGCGATGTAAAATCGGAATAGAAGAAAACGAAAGTAGTATTGAGGAGATTAAGAGAATGTTAGCAAAAACAAAACAACTACTTGATAAATGCGAAGAAAATATGATAGATAATTATATGAGAAGAACTAATTGTTACATGTGCAAAATAGAACTATCATTAGCAGAAGCACAATATGTTAAAGGCGAATCTTATTGCAAAAGATGTACTGATTGCGTAACTAAAAAGGCATAGAATATGATAGAATTTACACATGATGATAAAATATTTTGAATGGAGATATTATATTCTTATATGAAAAAACTAGGTCCTGACTATTACAAGAAACATAAAATATTTAATGTACATAAAAAAATAAGAGATAGTATAAAAACTACTAACGAGAAATTTTATAAAAAAGGAGGAACTTTATAATGGCTGGCAAAGGAGATAAGCAAAGGCCAACAGATTTTAAAAAGTATCGTAGTAATTATGATAAGATTTTTAAAAAAGATGTTGATATAGAAGAGGAATGGGATCAGAAAAAGGCTTCATACGATTTTGTAAAACAATTAGAAATATACACAAATATGTTAGGTATTTAAAATGAAAAAGAAAAAAATTATAAAATGGCGTAGACGTTCAAGAAAAGAGTATGAGGAGATAGTGAGCAATCAATATCAATATATTAATATATTACATATTGCTTTAGAGAATATAATAGATGCATTAATCAATTTAGATACAAAATGTAAAAGCAACTTATGTGATAAAGATAAATGTAAAGATGGACAAGGAACATGTTATGAAATAATGAAAAGTTCAGTTTTAGAAAAAGCACATAAACAATATGTTAAAGAACAATTCAATAATCAGGAGGGAAAATGATGGAATCTATTTTAATATTAATGTTATTAATGTTATTAATCGCATTCGGTGTGCTAGGACAATTGCTTGTTGAAAACAATAAAGGTAATACTGCTAATAAACTAAAAATAGCATTAGAAAGGAATAAAGAACTTAAGGAAATATTAATTAATCAAGAACAAATGATATCAAGACTTGATAAAACAATAGCTATACAACAAAATACGCTAAATGCTAAGCACAATATAATACAAAAATTAAATAATAGGTGAAACAAAATGTTTAACTTTAAAAAACTTGAACGTTTAGAAAAGGAAAATGAACGTTTAGAAAAGGAAAATGAACGATTAATTAAAAATGCAATAAAAATATGCAAGCATGAAAAGTTTATTTATTATAAAAAAAATATTCAGAATTATTATATGCGTTATGATACTCATTATTATAAAGACTGTCCTACATGCCCGTTTTACGAAGAGATAACACATAAAGAATATAATAAAGGTAAAATAAACATGTATAAAGAATATAATAAAGGTAAAATAAACATATATAAAGAAGGAATAAAAAAATTAGAAGAAAAAATATCAATATGTCAACAAGAAATAGAAAAGTATAATTGTAATTAAAAATAGAAAGCATAAAAATGTTTAATAAGGCAAAAAGAATAAAACAATTAGAAGGGAAGCTAGAAAAATTAAAACTATCTATTACAAAACTATGTGATCATAAAGATTTTAAAGTTGTAGAGGAGGATGTTTTCTATCTAAAATGTAATACATGCCAGTATATTGTAAAAATAACAGAAAAGGAATATTATATTAAATTTGAACAATTATTACAAATAAAACTCAATAATTTTATTCAAAATAAGGGGAATAAAACATGAAGATAAAAGATAATCAAATGCCTTTTAAATATCTTGATGCAATACAACTTCTAGAAAGAGCAGTAAGTATAATAGAAGATGATGGACAAAGCCGGTGCGAGATAGAAAAAAAAATAGAATGGCAGTTGGAGGCAGAGGAGGCAATCGAGGAATATAATAGAATGTATTATAATAAATAGAGGTAAAAAATGAAAGTTTATAATTTAATTAAAGAACTATCAAAATACGCACAAAACTTAGAGGTGTCAATCTATGATTATAATGAAGATGAATATACAGACATAGAGATTAAAGCGCAAAAAGTAGATATTGATAATGCTCCTATAGGGCTTTATAATTCTAGTGATCAATTAAATATTTGTTTATTGCATAAAGAACGCAAAGAAGATAGATACACTAATGAGGATTAAAAAAAATCAAAAAAAGATTAAACAGCTTAAAAATAAAATAAAGAAATTGAAACGTGTAAATAATGCGTTATGCGAAATTATAGTGAATGAAGGATATAAATAAAATAAAGGTATAAATCATGACAACTAAAGAATTTATAAAAGAACTAGGAAAAAATCCAGATTGGCCTTTATTTGTTCGATTTAAAGGTCAACTAGTTAGTGTTAAAAATATAGATATAAATATTTCAATTAATAAAGACAGAGAACCTATTTTAATTATACAACAACAATAAGGCATATTATGTATATAGAAATATTAGGCTATACCGGCAGTGCTATAATAATTTATGCTATATGTAGTAATGATATGACTACGTATAGAATTCGCGATAGTGTAGGATGTATTATATTTGCTTTTTATGGTTTTCTACGAGGAACATATCCAGCAGTTTTAATATCTATAATGATACTAGTAATACATATTATATTCTTTTATAAACTGTATATTAAAAAAAGAAAAAAAAAGCATACTGAAGAAGATAAAGAATGATGTATATAACTATTGAAATGATAAAAGAGAATGATGATGATCTACATTTTGTAGATTACTTTTTTAATCTATATGGTGAAAGAATAGAAATATTAGAATTTATAAAAACAGAGCACGAATTATTATATATTATATTTTTATTAAAAAACTTTGAATGTTTTAGAGTACCTGAGTTTTTTGATTATATTAGAAGAGAATATCCAGATCATTACGATTGGATTTGTTATAATTGTATAGATGTAAGAAAAACATACGTACATTTATATGAAGGATAGATATATCTAGCAATAGTAAAAAGTAAAGGAATAAATAATGATAGATAATAATGTACGCCTAGAAAAAATACGTAAAGAAATACAAAGAAGTATACATAATAAAGACTGGATCAAGGTTGGCATGTTAAAAGCAGAAGAAAAAAAATTATTATGGAATCAACAAAATAAACAAGGAGATAAGACAGTGGAATATTTAAAAAATATGTTTGGATTTAATAAATAGGAGGATAATATGAATATAAATAATTTATAAGAGTTAATAAGAAAAAGTAGAGCAGATCAAAAAAGGATTAAAAGACGCTGAAATAGAATATAAATTGCAGGTGGATACGAAATGAATAATAAAAAATGCGGGTTAAAATGCGAAGTATACGCACGCGTAACTGGATATATAAGACCGGTTAACGTATGGAACAAGGGTAAAAAAGAAGAGTTTATTAATAGGAAGGAATATATTACAAATAATCAGAAAATAATCAAAAAGGCTATTGACAAATAGCATAATATGTGTATAATTATAGTTAGAAGGAGGGGATATAATGAAAAAAAAGGTATATTAAAAAGAACAATTATAATAAAAGGAGGGGATATAATAAAAAAAAAGGGATGACAAGACAAATAGAAAATCAAAAATGTTAATTATAAGGAAATAAGATCATGCTTACTGAAATAAAAAAATATGCTATTGGATTACACAGTAACGATAATGTTATAGACTGGGTAGATACTACTTTATATAAATTTTTAACTAAAAAAGCATTATCTATTGATACTCAGGAACATATAGTTGATTATTTAAATTCAACTGATAGCCCGGCAAAATTAGAAGGAATGTCAGTTAAACAAGCTATAGGTAAAGCACAAATTTGGATTGATAATTTAAACGAAAAAGCAAAAGGTATTAGCGAAAATAAAAATGATACTAAAATTATTTTAGAATTAAATAATGGATATAAAATAGTACAACTTATTAAAGAACCTGCGTATAAAAGGGAAGGTATGTTAATGCGCAATTGTGTCGCATCCTATTTTGGAAAAAATGTAGAAATTTATAGTTTACGTGATAGGCACAATATGTCACACTGCACAATAGAAAAAGATCAGCAAATTAAAGGTAAGGGAAACGGGGATATTTCACCTAAATATATAGATTTTATCATTACATTTTTGGAATTTATAGGGATGAATGTAAGAGATAATGAGATGAAACATCTAGGTTATAAAGTAGTTGCATTGAATCAATATGTTAAAAATAAATTATATAAAAATAAATATATTAGAGCAAATGAAACAATAATATATAATGATAATGTTATTGTTTTTCAACATATTGACGAAGTTGCCAAATATAAAGGTGATAAAATATGTTTACTAAATGGAGATGTTATTTTTGCAAACAGTGAAATTACAACTTTAGACAATCTTACTTCAATTGCCGGAAATGTTTATTTTAAAAACAGTAAAATTACAAGTTTAAACAATCTTACTTCAATTGCCGGCAATGCTGATTTTGGGGATAG
>Ga0222628_1000074_pt1 | contig 48119 bp, 63 predicted proteins | sample AntAcemetageno95_FD_179860 | JGI IMG/M metagenome (GOLD analysis project Ga0222628, IMG submission 179860) | Saline water microbial communities from Ace Lake, Antarctica - #95 | ecosystem: Environmental > Aquatic > Non-marine Saline and Alkaline > Saline | place: Antarctica: Ace Lake | collected...
CATATTTTGTTTTTTGCTCTCCGACAACTGCGTTATTTACTTTTCTTATAGATATCCCTTCTGGACATAAAAGTTTACAAGTCCCACAACCCTCACAAAGAAATTCATTTATTTGAGGAATAGCTTTTTTATTATCCCAAGAAATTGCATCAAAGGCACAATTATCAACAATACTTCTGCATTTTTTAGCTTCTTGATTAACAAACGCTTTATAATTTGTAGATATTTTTTCTTTATTTTTTAAATTTTTTATTCCAAAAAGTAAAGCTAGGTTAGCAGCATCAACATCACAGTCCGCAGCAACAATTTTTTCTTCTTGCGCTAAAACCAAAGCCAAAGAAGCTGAAATGGTACTTTTACCAACACCCCCTTTACCTGATAATATAGTTATAGTTTTCATTTTTCTATAAAATTAATTATTCCTTCAATTGCTTTATGCTCAATTGGTTTTCCAGCACAATAGTCTTCTTTTATTTTATCACTATAGGGTATTTTAGCTATAATTTCTGTATTATATTTTCTAGCTATAACCTGAACATTTTCATTCTTCCCAATATCGAATCTATTTAATATAATTTGAGTTTTTATTTTTAACTTTTTAGTTAATTTTAAAATAAGATCAAGATCATGAACACCTAGCGGAGTTGGCTCACTAACAGCAAAAGCGCATTCGCTACCAAGCAAAGCGGCAATTACAGGACAATGTGTTCCAGCAGCAGTATCTATCACGATATAATCATAATCCTTTTCCTTTTTAGCTATAAACTTTTTTAATCCATTTACTACCAAACTTGATTCTTCTATTCCTGGCTTCATTCTACCTGAAATTAAAGTAAGATTTTTTTTATTTCCTATAAAAATCTCACCTATTTTTTGTTTTTTTTCAGAAATTGCACCAACTGGACAAACTATTTTACAAGCTTTACAACCAGTACATTGAGTTGGGACAAAAATTGGAAATTTATTTTTAACAAAAATTATTGCTTTTTCTCTGCAATTTATTGCACATTGTCCGCATTTTATACATTTTTTAAAGTCAAAATCAGGAATCATATTTTCAACATCTACAATTTTTTTTAATTTTATCCCAGCTAATAAATCATCGTTAGGACAATCAACATCCGCATCAATTAATAAAACTTTTTTATTTTTAGCGAGAATGTGAGCTAAGGCAACTGCCACTGTTGATTTACCTGTTCCACCTTTCCCGCCAGTTATTGCAATTTTCATATTATAGAATTAGTCTTTAATTTTAATAAAGCTGATTGAGCTGCACTGATAAGCGGATAAGCTGTCGGAGGAGCTGTCAAAAGTGGATGAGTAGCAATCTGCCAGTTATTAAAATCAAAAAGTGAAACTTTTTGCTGAATAGCCAAAGAAAGTATATTTAGCATCTCTCCAGCACTTTCTGGACCCATGATTTCACCCCCCAAGAGTAAATTTTCTGATGATTTAGAAAAAATAAGCTTAACTTTAATTTTTTCCGTTCCAGGCAAGCTAGCTGGATGATGATTTGGCGCCTCAGCCTCACCAGTTATATAATCTATTTTTTCTTCTTTAGCTTTTTTTTCAGTCAGTCCAGTTACCCCTATAGCCAAACCATCTACAAAAGTTGAAAAAGCTCCAATATTACCTTTATTACCCTTTATAATCTCTAATTGATATAAATTACTAGCAACAATCCTAGCTTCTGTAGTTGCCACTGAGGCTAACATCATTGGAACATCTTTGCCTGTAATAAAATCTTTAGTTTGAGCACAATCACCAATAGCATAAATGTCTTCTATATTTGTTTTTAAATATTCATCAACAGCTATTCCACTTTTTTCTGTTACTTTAATTCCAGCTTTTTGAGCTAACTCAATATTAGGCTTCGCACCAATAGATAAAATAACTAAATCTGCTTGTAGCTCTTCTCCACTATCTAATTCTATACTTTCTACTTTTGCCTCCCCTTTAATTTCTTTAACTGTTTTATTGTTAAGGATTTTTACTCCCTTATTAATTAATTTTTCTTCTGCCGCCAAGGCAAATTCTTCATCAAAATTAGTGATAAGACAATGATCTAATTTTTCAACGATACTAACGTTTAAACCTTCAATAGAGCTCAATTCTTCTGCAAACTCAACACCAATAAAACCGCCACCAATAATCACTACATTTTTACTTTCTAAAACTGCTTCGCGAAATTTTTCCAAATAATCATAATCCTTTTTTACCAACCAAACATTTTCTTTTTCTATGCCAGGAATAGAAATTGGTTGTGAAATTGAACCTATGGCTAGAATTAATTTATCATAATTAATAGCATCACCATTTTCAAAAATTATTTCTTTTTCATTTGCCTTAATTTCTTTCGCTTCTTTTATAATTAATTCTATTCCGTTATCTAAAAGTGATTTATCAGGCATCAAATTTTGTTCAACTGAATTTAAACGTTGAAAAATATAAGGTATGCCACAAGGGACAACTCCTTTTTCATTTTTTCTAATTAAAGTTATTTGTTTCGAAGGATAGTGTTTTTTAGCAGTAATAGCAGCTACCACACCTGCTGGGCCACCTCCAATAATTAAAATGTCTTTTTTCATAATATTTTATTTTTATTTAAATTTTTCACAATTAATGCCCACAAGAATTATTCAATTCTTTTAAATCTTCAAAATTATCCACAATTTCTCTTAAAATTTTATATGGACCTGATTTTAATTCTATACTATTTTTTGCAAATAAACTTATTGCTCTCCCACCCATATCCTCAGCAAAAACAACTGTCGGATTCATATTTTCAATAATTTGATCAACTGGAGATTTCTCCACATTCCCATGGTCCAATTTATTTTCTAAAACTTTCAATTCTTTATTTTTAAAGTCATAAAGACCAAAATAGGGAGCATGACCAAAATGAAGAGAAACTTCAGAGTCCATTCCCTTATCATTTAATAATGGAATAAATAATCTTTGAGTCTGAGTTTTCATAGTATTTACAAATTAAATGGCTTTATTAATATACTTATCTAATGCAGTTTTTATATTACCAGAAGCTTTTATAATTTTAATTTCTAATTGATCTAATATATCTTTAGATTTAGGACCAACATCATTAGCAATAATAATATTAGCACCTAATTTAATAACTTGCTCCGCAGCAGCTATTCCAGCACCACTACCTTGCTCGGATCCAACATTTTTTTCAGATTGAACATTTAAGATTTTCCCATCTTTAATCTCAACTAATACAAAATACTCACATCTGCCAAAACGAGGATCAATTTCTGAATCTAGTCCCTCCCCTGTTGACGGAACACAAATTTTAACGACATCGTTTTCTTTGTTCATATTTTTTTTCTAATATTTTTACTTACTTTATATTATTATAACAAAAATAATCAGCTTCTTCTACTAGCAAAGAAGCTTGGATTATTTTGTGGACTATTTCTTTAACGATTCAAGTTCTTTTTCCACGTCTTTTAAATCATCTTTAAGATATTGAGATTCTCTTTCCAGCACAGTCTTTTTTTCTTCTCCAGTTACAGGATATTGTCCTCTTCTTCCCAATCCTGCGCCATAGCCTCGTCCTCGTCCGACTCCACCACCGCAAGGCCCCATTCCACGGCCAGTCATAGGTCCCATTCCTGATGGACCTGTTTTATCTTGTCTTGGCATATTTATCACCACCTTTCTATTTAATTTAATTAGTTTAAGTCTATATTATGAGTATATACCCATAACTATAGTACTGTCAAGTACCCTATTTTATTTCATTTAAAAATTGACAATACAGAAATATTTTACTATTCTAAGTTAAATTTCAAATAGTAGCTTAAAAATAAAAAAAAGGGGGGTTATGAAAAAAATTAGATGTCCAGTTGTTAGTACCTTTAGAAGAATTTTTCTTTTTCTACTATCAACACTGCTTTGCACTCTATCTTTAAAATTTAAAGAAACAATAAAAAATTACAGAGAAGAATTTAAAGGAAATAAAATTTATAAAGAAAAAAATCCTAGAGGATTTTTTAATTAAAAAAGGCGATTTGAAAATTCAAATCGCCTTTTATTATAATAATTATTATAACTTTAATAAAAACGGACCAACTAAAATTAGTTGATCCGCAAAGGTTAATTCATTTTTGGATTAGCAAAACTATCCCAAATTTTATCCACAGTTTTAATTTGTGGAAGAACAAAGGCTAATATTTCATCTATTTCCTCCAGACTTGCATTTATAGAGGTCAGGGGAAATTCCACCTTAGCAATAAAGCAACGCAAGAAATTCGGAAACTCAGATCCTCTAAACGTGTTCTTATCACTTGAATCAAAGTAATGCAAATCCCCCCTTTTCTCTCCCGGATGATTAAGACATAACGACCATCCCCAATGATTATAACCATCTATACCTACAATAGTGACAACAGGACACAATCTCCTCTCTTCACCAATCGCAGAAAGACCACCAAGAATAACGGAATCTATTCCTCCACCCTTAGAAATAGTAATAATTGTTACTGGTTGCACAGGTATAATTTCTGAATTATAAAAAGCATTATATCTACAATTATTATCCAAAATTATTTCCTCCTTTTTTCTGATTTTTATTATTGAATAATTAAGTGATATTTAAAATCTTTTCAGCCAAACTTATTTGCAAATCTTAAAAGCTGACGATACTTTTTACAAAATATCCAGAATTCTTTTCGCTGTTTTTTTTCATGAGCAATAAACTTCTTTTTAGCTCTACGGATTAATTTTTCAGATTTGCGAATATTCCAATGGTTTCTTTTTCGCTTGCTAATCAAACACTTTCCTCGTATTTTTTTACAAACCCTAATCTCATATCGGATACGATTTAATTTTTTCTCTCCACGATGCAATTTCATCACGGCATTAAAAAATTTTCCGATACGAGTTTTTCTATGCCAAGTCAAACCGATAGGAATAAGCCAGATAATTAAAATGAATCCAAATGCTAAAATAAAGTTTTCCGTTTCCATCTTAATGATAATCATAATCAATAAAAGGACTAAGGTATAAAGCAAAAAAGAAAGACACATGTTTTTGTTAAAATTCTCAATTAATCGCTTTCTCATAACAATTCTCCCCATTTTTATGTTCGATTTCTATTAAATTGTCTATGAACTATTACGAATAAAGATAACATAAACCAATATAAAGGTCAACCCACAGTTGCTTAAATGCCCAATAAAAAAACAGTCCTAAATAATTAAGACTGTTTTAATTTTACTTTATTCCCCAATTTTATGTCCTTCTCCTGAGATTGGTTCTGCTGGTGCTACTGGAGTTTCTGGAGTAATTGGTGTCATTGGTTCTTCAACTTTTGGCTCTTCTGGTGTTACTGGAGCTTCTGGCATAATTGGTTCTACTGGAGCTTCCATTGAAGGAGCTTCAACTTTTGATTCTTCTGGCATAGCTGGAGCTTCTCGTTCTACTGAAGCTTCCGGCATAATTGGTTCTACTGGAGCTTCCGGAGTAATTGGTGCTATCGGTTCTTCAACTTTTGGCTCTTCTGTTGGAATAGCTGGTTCTGATGCGATTTCGGTCGAGCCAAGCTCTGCTGGTGCCTCAGGAGCACTAACATTCCCAGATGCCATAGCTTCATCTGTTACTGAATCTTCAGAACTATCTCCCCCAAACATCCCCTTGATTGTGTCGATGATTGACATAGTTTTTTTATTGGTCCCGATGAAATGAAATTTCGCGGGATAAATTAATTATTAATTTAACTATTTTAATTATACACAATTTCGCCCTTTAAGCAAAGTCCAACAAAATTAAAAAGCGCCAAGGAATTTTTCCCTGACGCTTAAAGTAAGATTACATCTCCATTATTAAGCCCTTAATGACTTCTGCTTTTTTGTGTGGATTAACTAATAAAACAAAAAGCTCTTTTAATTTATCCTTACTAAAGCTGTATGCGCTTATAATAACTTCAACATCTGGCTCTTCATTCCTTAAAAGCATTTCTTTATTTTCAGCTCTATCCAAATCTATCACTTCTTGCATATATTTTTCGGTTATTTTTCCAGCATTCAATTCATCCGCAAGAGCAAAGTCTCGAGTCTGGATACAACGAGTAATTATTTCTGGAATGTTTGCAATTTCAGAAAGCTCTTGCGCTCTCATTGAAGCAACATTTCCCTTATCCAACTCTTTGAGCACTAAAAAATCTACAACCACTCCATATTCCGCCGATATAACTTCAAGAATATCAACACCAAGTAATTTAGCCACTTCTTTCATTTTTGGAGTTATCTTATGCATAGCATCCTCCTTATAATTAAATTTATTTTATTTTTAAATAACTATCATTTAAAATATGACGACATATTATCTTAATAGCATACTTTTTTAAATAAATCAATGCATAAAAAAGCGGAATTTAAATTGTAAATTCCGCCCTATTTTTAAACCTCTCTTTTAAATATATTAATAATCAAAAACCATTCAGATTTGCATCCCATAGGAGGCATAAAGGAAACGCTAAGTTCATGTTTGCAAATAATTCTCTTTGCAATCCAATAGCCTTTATAGCTAATTGGAACTCCAAAAACACATTCTACCTTACTTTCATTAAATTGTTTTTTAACTTCCTGATGCAAAACAATTAGTTTAACATCACTGTTTCTAAGTTCCTTTTCCAGTTTTTTAAAAATTTTTTCAAAAATCCCCATCATTCTTACTGATTCAAAGCCTCTATTCATTAAAGATTTTTTCATAAAAAAGTCTCCCCCTATATAAAATTGTTAATGTTCTTTTATTATAAGAAAGCTAACAATATTGGATAAGTTTGTCAATATAAATAAAATCCCCTGCTTGAGGAGATTATTGGGTTTCAATTGAACGTTTCAACGCGCGTTGAAACGTTTGTAAATTAGATTTTTTGATAATAAAAAAGCGGATTTGATATATCAAATCCGCTTAGACAGGCTCCCTGTCTCCTAATACTCTACATAATCCGGAAGACCCCGTAAAAGAAATGATTTACGATAATCTTTATAAAACTTTCGAAAATCTTTCTCATGCTTTCTCTTGCGATAATAAAGGATTTCTTCTATTGTCTCAATCGAATTTTTAACATTGAAATTTTCCTCTGTATTTCTTTTTCGAATAAACTCAGTATAAACATAAAACATATCCGAAAAGTTAGGATCACAAATCAATTCTTCTCCAGGAAAACGATTATCAGCTTGATAAGGATTACATGTTCTAATCGCTAATTCATTGCGCCAATATTTAAGTTGCATTGAATTTAATTCTATTTCTTCAATAGACAATCTTTTTAAAATTATTGCAGCAAGAATATCATCCATAAATATCAATGAAATTAAAATTGCCAAGGCAAATATTATTATTAAAGCAATAATAATTTCCTCAGAATTATCAGCGCTGAAGCCAATGCCAATTAGCAATAAAACAAAAAATGCCCAGAAGATGATAGTTAAAAAATTCATTCTTCTATCCATAATTTCAATCAGCTTATCTCTTGTAAATTTCTTTTTCATAAAGCCAACCCTCCCCTTTTAATTTTTATTTAAAATAGTTCTACAAAAAATAGCGGCTTCAATAGCTTTACTAGCAAGACAAAATAAATCTTTTTCCAAGAACCAATCGGCACAAATTTCCAGAGTTTCTTCAGCTCCAGCTTTTTGAAAATTATCAATAGCCAAATCAAACATGTACATATTAAGATATAAAGCTCCCATAGCAATTAACTTATCATTAGAACTAAATTCCTTTTTCTCCATAGTAACCTCCCTGAAAACTTTTCCATTATTAAATTGTCTATGAACTATGACAAATTATTGTAACTCAAAATTTAATAAACGTCAAGTATTCAGCTCCTCTAAATAAAAAACCCGCTAAAGCGAGTCACAAAGATGTAGGGCTTTACGTAAAGCATTACGTACTTAATCAAATAATCTTATTCTCAATCAAAAAATCTTTAATTTTTTGAAATATTTTTTCATGTCCCTCGGCATTTGGATGCAAACCATCTTCGTCTAAGTCAGAATTATCAAGTAAACCCTGTATTTCGATAAACATTAAATCATTCTTTGCGCAAACTTCTTTTATCTTAGAATCATAAATTGCAACATTTTCTTTATCATAATAGGCAGTTGGATTCCAAGGAATTGGTTTGAGCTTTGAATCATTAATATTCGTGAGACCAATAAAAATAACTTCTTTGGTAATATCTTTAGCTTGCTTAATAACATTCAATAAATTTTCTTCAAATTTTACTAAAGAAACCTGTGAATTTTCTTTAGAATTAATATATCGAGAATCATTTATGCCAATTGCGACTATTATGGTATTGGGTTTTCTTGATTCATTTTCCACAAAAAATCTTTTTACTATTCCATTTGTATCATCACCTGATATTCCAAGATTATAAATTTCACAACATTCTGAATCCTTATTATTAGTATATTCTTTCAAGCGATTAACCCAACCGCTCTTTTCATTATCGCCAGCGCCCCATGCAATACTATCTCCAAAAATATTTATAATCTTTTCCATAAAATTAAATTTTATTATGTAAAATAAATTATACTCCTAAACTAATATTTTTCAAAGAGGATATAAAAAGCGGACATTAATTTAATGTCCGCTTTAATAACTTAATAAAATACTTATTCCATTTTTTTATACTCAGTATTTTTCCAAATAACCTTTCCATCAGAATCATATATCTCTTTGATAGAACTAAACACCCAGCAAAAAGAATCATTAGAAGAATAAAACTGAATTCCAACAACACCTTCTCGAACTCTGCCAGAAATGACTGTTATTTTTTGTCCGGCAATAACAGTACCTCGGCTTGGAACATCTTTGATGTCAGCTTCTTTAGTAAGAATAATAATATAGCTTCCCCGATAATCAAGCATACTTATTTCCTCCCTCTTTTATAAGATTTTACTTAATTTTTTAAGAACTATTTTAATTGTTATTTATACCTCTAAATAACTTTAAAGTCAAATAAAAACCACCTTCGAGTTAGATGGATTTAAAATACATTATATAAAAAAACAGGGATTACTCCCCGCTTTTAGCTACATTATTCTCCTTCTTTTTTTGAAGTATCACAACCACATGATTCTGATTTTTCCCCGCCTTGCGTCGAACAAGTCGAGGCAGGTTCTTCAGATTTATGTGCCCCACAACATTCTCCTTCTTTTTTCTCTCCGTCTTTTGAGCAACAAGGACAGTTGTCTGTGAACATTTTCTTAATCTTTTCGATAATAGACATATTTTTATATTTAACCCAGTGAAATAGGCTCTGCCTTTCCGAATACTCGGAATTTCACGGGTCAGGTTAATTATTATCCTATTATATCTTTTCTAAACCTATAAGTAAAGACTTGAGAAAATTGGAATAAAAAAAGCGGATTTGATAATTTATATCAAATCCGCCAGTTATTAATCATCCTTAAAGATTAACAGTCACCAAAGCGACTACAATTAATATCATTACGCAAATAAACCCAGCAGTAATAATTATAGAGCAAGCAAAAACAACTTTATTTTTAAAGAAATTCTTACTCATATTTTTTCCTCCCTTTTTAAATGTTTTTATTATTAGATTAGTTCAATAGATATCAGCTCTACCAAATGTTCATTGCGCATCGTTGATTTTCTTGAATCAGGAAAAAGTTTAAAATTCTGTTTAGGAAAAACGGCTTTTACTAAAAAATCATAACCTCCACCTTCCTTACTACAAGTTTCAACTTCATTGTCCAAAAGATTGAACGCACCAATCAATCCTTCCGCATACTTAACTCCTTCTATTTTTTTCTCAGAATTTGAGAAAGATTCCTTCGGAGCCAAAAAAGCAAAATAAAAATCATACCCAGCATTAATAAATTTTCCAAAAGCAATAACTTTAAATTCTTTTGGAACCCCCGATAATAATATTCGGCAATCTTCTTTTTTAATCTGCATTTTACCCCCCCCCTAATTTTTTAAGTTATATTTTTGATTTAATTTTTAATGGACTATAACGAATAAATATAGACCATATTAAGAATTTTGTCAATAAAAAAACAGCCCCAATTACTCATGACTGCTTTCAAATAAGCTAAGTTAAATTCATTAGATTTGAGACATTATTCATCTCCTTTTTTAATTTCACAATTCTCTGAATTACTAACTTTGAAAAAGTTTTTAGTCATACAAACGAAAACGTCCCAATAGAAAATTATATGGGCAATTACAGCGATAGTCATTATAATCCCAAAAATATCATGCCACTGAGACCAAACATCTTTTTGAATCCCTAAAAATTCTTGAAACCTCCCCTGCCGAACTCCACTTAGCATAAAAAATTTCATTGCCAAACCAGTAATCGCAGTAATCAAAAATGATATTAAAGTTATAATATCAACTATATATTTTATTTTTACTTTTTTCATAGTTTAAATTTTAGTTATTTATATTTAAATTATACCACGAAAAAAAACAGCCTTGATTTGGCGGAATTTTAGCCTGCCCCGTAGTCAGTCCTGAGTGCTCGGGATACTTCTGGGGTACTTATTTAATTACGTAATTAATTACGTAATTGATTACTTATCCATCTCTGACATTCTCGTATTCTCGAGAATATAAGAATGTTATATTTTTTAGATTTTTTGAAACTTAATAAGAAAGTCATATAAAAATTTTCCATAGGGAGATAGTTCATGAGTTACTGCCCTGCCCTCATAACACTTATTCACTAAACCCGCTTCCACGAGCCTTTTTGTATGTCCTGAAATAGTTTTAACATTGCAATTAAGTTGATCAGAAATACCATCAATAGTAATTCCTTTGTTTTTTGCAATTAAAAAAATAATTTCAATCCTCCTGTGATTAGCAATTCCCTTTAAATGTCTTTCCATTTGCCTAGAAGATTTTTCTAGTTTTGGAAACTTTTTTCTTTTTTTTGCTAACATATACTTAATTTATTTTTTATATTTTTATTATAGCACAACATTCTCGTATTCTCGAGAATGTGAGAATGTTTTTAATATTAAAAAGCAAGAAAAAAACCGCCCCGATTGCTCTGGACTGTCTTCTGAAAGAAAAGTCTATTTTCTCCCTGTCCCGTAGTTTATTTTACGGGATCTGTCTCTGCGTTGCCAATTAGCATTAAAATCAATCCTATCATTCTATCCTTGTCTTTTGGACGGCTTTCAGCCACTAGCAAAGTCAAAGTTGCCAAAGATTCTGGAGTAATTTTTTCCAAATTCAAAATTCCAAATCTTCGTAAAAACCAAACAAAAGCAAATGCGCCGGATCTTTTATTACCATCAATATAAGGATGATTCTTAACCATAAAATAGAGAAGATGGGCAGCTTTTTCTTCAATAGTTGGATAGAGATCTTTCTTATCAAAAGATTGGAAAGTATTTCCAACAATACCCATTAATGATTCATTTTGTTTTTCCTGACCAAAAAGTAGACTAGCCTCTTTTTTTCTAATAAGTTCTTCTTTGAGCTCTACCAAAGCTGAGTTTAATTCTGCCACCTCAAAGCTGACTTTCTTTTTAGTCACACCCTTCGAGATAATTTCATTTTTATCATATGCTTCCAAAGACAGCCAAGTCAAAGCAAACATTTTCACTAATTCCAAGGTATCTTGAGCGTCGATTTTTCCACCAGAGGGTAGAAGTTTTTTCATGCTTTCTACCGCTTGCAAGAATTTATCACGATTCTCTAGCACTCGCTTGCGGTTAATTGTAAAACCTTTCGTGATGTGTTCACGCAAAGTTTTGGTGGCCCAAATCCTAAATTGTGTACCCCGCAAAGACTTTACCCTATAACCAACAGAAATAATCACATCTAAATTATAGAAATTAGTTTCATAGCTTTTTCCATCAACAGCAGTTATCCGGAATTTCCGGATAACTGAGTTTTCTTTCAATTCATTCTCTTTAAAAACATTTTTGATATGCTCATTAATCGTCCTGACATTCTTATCAAAAAGATTTGCCATTTGCTTCTGTGTCAACCAAACAGTTTCTTTTTCTAGTCTAACTTCCAACTTAGGACCCTGATTAGTTTTATAAATTATTATTTCTCCTTTATTTTTATTTTTCATAAATTTAAATTAGGATTATAGTGATATTATAACACTAATTTAAAATTCTGTCCTCATTTCACTTGTGGATAACTAAAAAACCCGCCTTGGTTTGGCGGAATTTTAGTACTTATTTTAGTGGCCATTATAGTGGCTACTATTTTTTAGTCATTACACGTCTCATTACACGTGTACGTACACGCACTTGTCCCGTAGTCAACTCGTTGTACTACTGGGATACCTACGAAATTGATTCTTCTAATAGTTTTTTAATCTTTTCATCATCAAATTCAATCTGTCTAACTAATTTCTTGGATTCATCACTCAATCTTTCATACATAAACTTTATTTTCTGCTTAGTTCTCTCTTCTCCATTTCTTCCAAGATACTTTGGAATATTATAATCAAAATAGGCTAAACTATCAGCTTCCATAAGTGTGGTCTGATCTTCATCTCCACCTTCTTCATGATTTTCGATAAGATGTTGCACTCTCTTAATATCCTCCTCATCACATTCATGCTTCCTTAGAATTTCGGTTGTAAATTTAGCAGATCTTATCGCATGCTCTTTTTTAAACTCATCTATCTTTGAATAATCCTTAAGATCTTTTTCAGTAATCCCAGTTATAGCCCTGTCGATGTCATGAGCAAGAGCGGAAACTTGCATAGCTTCATCTGCATTTGGTTTTAATTTTAAAAGCCACTCCAAAGTTAACTTGGAATGCGTTGGCTCAAATTTCAAAAGTGATTTTGGTAAAATTTCCTCTATCTCTTTTTTAACTAAATTAAATGTATTTTCATTCATATTTTTTAGTACTTATTTTAATACTTACCTTGGTGGGCACCGTAGTACTTACTGCCGTACCTACGAAATTGATTAGACAACGGGATATATAATGTCATCATCTTCTCCATTAGATTTCAGTCCTGTAACTATTGAAAAATAATAATCACTACCCCAATTCAATTTTTCAACAATTTCCTTAAGAAAGTTTTCATAATCTTTTCTACAATAAAGTCTAGAATATGGGAAATCATTGAGAACGCAAATTAAAAATTTTTTAACATCAGTAATCGCATCTAATTGCTCCTTTTTCTTTTCAGCTATATAGCAATAATATTCTACAAATTTTCCATAAGGAAGAATATAAGCACCGACATGTTCATCTTTCGATTCACTTTTTTCTGCAGTAGCGCAGAAAACTTCTGCAATAAATTTAGCTTTGTTAATACTAAATGAAAAATCTGGAGATTTATCTTTATTATTAGATGCTATTGGTATTATTTCTTTACCATCAATATTATTGAGAAAAAATATTACTCTTAGCTCAGCGAGAAAAGCTTCTAAGGATTCTTTTTTATAATCATTAGGTTTAAAATCAATCCCATCAAGAATATCGTCAAATGCCAATCCTGTAATTTCTTCAGCACCCTTAAACATTTCTAAGGTTTTTTTAATTTGATCATCATTACAATCAAATTTTTTCATATAACTTTCAAGGTCTCCTTTTACCATATCTTTATTTTAAAAATTGTTTTTTTAAGCTAGTATCTTACGATTAAAGAGCAATTCTGAAAGCTAAGCTAATAAATTTTTATCCAAATTTACTATTTCAAACGATTCTGGTTCTATTAAAAATTCTTCAATTGCATAACATGCCTCTGTTTCTAAAAAATTCACATCTTCAAGAGTAAAGGCATAACTTTTACCATGAAAAATTTTCGATCTTTTTTTATATAATTTTTTTATTTTTTCCACATATTCTTGACCCTCTTTTCTTTTTTTTGCTAAACGCATACTTAATCTGTAGCTTAGCTCAGTCATTTCTCCAACAAAAATATTTTCCAAAATAGTTACAAAAAATGCTCCCGAAATATTTAATGGTTGAAAACGCATTGCAGCATCAAGAAAGAAATTTAAATTTTTAACTTCTTCTTTCTCACTTTCAAATAAAATTCTTATCAACTTTTTAATACGTTTCAACGAATCTTTATCAAAAGTTAATTTTCTTCTTGATAAAAACCTTGTTGCAAAAGTTTTTATTCCACTAAATGAATCGTCTTTACTATTTGGAATGAATTGCATAAAATCAAATCCATTTCCTGAAATAATTTTAAATGCAAAATCTAATATTTCATAAATTTTTTCATTTTGAGTGTCGGTTTCAAGACCATTCTCTTCTACAACGATTTTAAAATCACTCTCTCTAATATATTTACTATTTAAGTGACCATTTGATCGGTATGTGATGCCAACATGCTGAAAACTAATTTTATTGGCATTCCTAGTATATTTAACATCAAAAAAATCTTCCTTTTCATCCTTCGTAAAATCACATAGCTTAATGGTAATTAGACTGTCTTTGCTTTTGTATAACAAAACTGGAAGATTAGAATCTAACTTAAGACTTTCAATTATTACTGGTATTAATAATTTCATAAAAAATCTAAAACGCATAATAAACCCACACTAATTATACATCTCTCATTTTTTCTAGCAAATTATGATAAAAAAACAGCCCCGATTGCTCGGAACTGTCTTTTAAAAGAAAAGTCTATTTCTTCTCTTCTTCCTTAGCTTCTTCTTTAGGAGCTTCAGACTTAGCTTCTTTAGCTTCTTCCTTAGAAGCTTCAGTTTCAGCATCCTTTGGAGCATCCTTAGGAGCTTCACCATCTTTTGGTGCTTCACCGTCCTTTGGTGCATCTTTACCACCTGCAGCTTTCTCAGCTTCCTGAGCTGCGGCATAAAGTTTTTGACCAATCTTTTGTCCTTCCTCAGAAACTTCCTGAGTAGCTTTCTTGATTGCTTCAAAATCTTCTCCATCTTGAATCTTTTTCAAAGCCTCAATCTTTTCTTCAACAGGTTTCTTATCTTCAGCAGTCACTTTGTCCCCTGCTTCTTTGATTGCTTTTTCAGTTGTGAAGATCATTGCATCGGCCATATTCTTAGTTTCAACTTGATCTTTCTTCTTCTTATCATCTTCAGCATGAACTTCAGCATCTTTCGTCATCTTTTCAATTTCTTCTTTAGATAGACCCGTAGAAGCTTCAATTCGAATTGATTGTTCTTTTTTCGTGGCCTTATCTACAGCTTTAACAGAAAGGATTCCATTAGCATCAATGTCAAAAGAAACTTCAACCTGAGGGACACCACGTGGTGACGGTGGAATTCCATCAAGGATAAATCTTCCTAGACTCTTATTGTCAGTTGCCATTTCTCTCTCACCTTGCAAAACATGAATTTCAACACTTGGTTGATTATCAGCGGCAGTTGAGAAAGTTTGAGATTTTGAAGTTGGAATGGTTGTGTTTTTTTCAATCAAAGCTGTTCGAATTCCTCCCATAGTTTCAATTCCGAAAGTTAATGGAGTTACATCAAGAAGAAGAACGTCTTTTACATCTCCTTGTAAAACTCCACCTTGAATTGCTGCTCCCATGGCAACAACCTCGTCAGGATTCACAGTTACGTTTGGTTTCTTTCCAAAGAATTTTTCAACAGTTTCAATTACTTTTGGCATTCTGGTCATTCCTCCGACCAAAATTACTTCGTTAATGTCTGATGCAGAAAGTTTTGCATCTTCAAGAGCTTTCTTGGTTGGTTCAAGAGTTTTTTCGATTAGGTCACCAACAAGTTCTTCCATCTTAGCTCGAGTTATTTTCAAAACAAGATGTTTTGGACCATCATCAGTTGTAGTGATGAAAGGTTGATTGATTTCAGTGTCTTGAGCTGTGGAAAGTTCAATTTTGGCTTTTTCAGTTGCTTCTTTCACTCTTTGCAGTGCCATTGGATCTTTGGAAAGATCAATTCCTTCTTGTTTATTGAATTCATCGATAACAAAGTTAGACAAAACTTGATCAAAGTCATCACCTCCAAGATGAGTATCCCCGTTGGTAGATTTTACTTCAACAGTGTCTTCAGAAACTTCTAGAATAGAAATATCAAAAGTTCCACCACCAAGATCATAAACGGCGATCTTTTCATCTTTCTTTTTGTTAAATCCATAAGCAAGAGCGGCTGCAGTTGGTTCATTGATAATTCTTTTCACCTTTAGTCCTGCAATTTCTCCAGCTTCCTTGGTTGCTTTTCTTTGAGAATCATCGAAATAGGCTGGGACTGTAATCACTGCTTCTTCAATTTTTTCTCCCAATTTTTCTTCTGCATCCGCTTTCATCTTTCCAAGAATCATGGCTGAAATTTCTTGTGGAGTATATTCCTTTCCTTGCATTTCCACTTTGCAACCATGTTCACCTTTTACAATTTTGTAAGGCATTAACTTCAAATCACGTTGAACTTCATCATCTTCAAAAGTTCGTCCAATTAGACGTTTAATGGAAAACAATGTGTTTTCAGGGTTAGTTACAGCTTGGCGCTTTGCCAAAAGTCCCACCAATCTCTCTCCTGACTTTGAAATCGCCACCATTGATGGAGTTGTGCGGTTTCCTTCTTTGTTTTCGATTATTCGTGGACTTCCACCTTCTACGATTGCCATCGCAGAGTTGGTTGTCCCGAGATCGATACCTAATATTTTACTCATATTTTTTTTAGCTACAATTTAGTGCTTTTTGCACTAAATAAAGCTTATTATTTTTACCCTATCGAATAAATTTCGCTTACGGAATTATTCTATAGGGTGAACTTAATTATTAACTAATTAAATTGACATTTTATTAGGTTTATGATAACCTATTTTAAAGTCAATTTAGCAAATTAACAATTTTATAAACTATCTTTGGAGGATATATAATGGAAAACTTAGCAATGTTAAGAAAAATGTTAGAAGGAAAGGTTGCTTCGATAAAAAATACTCCTGAAGGAAGTCCTATGACTAAGTTAAAAATAGATATTATAAATCTCCAAAAAGCTATCGAAGCTGAAAACGAGAATCATCAGGAAGGAGATCGATCATGACTGAAACAGCAATAAATGAAATCTCTAAAACTGAAAAACTTAAACGTCTTGAGGCTTCACTAGAGAGACAAATGAAAATCGGAGGTAACGCTAGCGAAGTATCAGAAGAACGAAAGAAAATTATCCAAGACATCAAAGATGAAATTGAGGCTCTGCAGAATTCTAACGAGGATTTCAATGACTAACGGCTTAACATAAACCTATGTTGAGCCGTTTTTTAATTCCCAGTTAAATACGCTTTGCTCGTGGCTTCGCCAATTTAATCCCAGAAGTACAGTAGCACTGACTACGGGACAAGTGGGATAAATTTTAAATGTGCAAAATTTTTAACTACTCTACAATTACTCTGGCCGCCCGAATCACTCTATCGTTTAGCTTATATCCTTTCAAAATAATTTTTTCTATTATTTCTTCAATTTCCCCGCCTGCATCGCTTTGCGAAGCATTGCGGGCAGATTTTTTTTCTGCTTCTTTACTTGTCCCGTGATCTTTAGATTTTACGGGATTTTCTACCGCTTCATGAATTTCTGGATTAAACTTATCCCCGACTTTCGTTGCAATTTCTTCAACTCCATTATCAGACAAAACTTTTTCCAGTTGTTTTTGGATGTGCATTATCCCAACTACCCAACCTCCATCTTTTTGATCTTCAGGAATGTGATCAGTCGAAGCATGGAAATTATCGAGCACTGGGATGATTTCCATAATCATCGCTCGATTGGCAAATTTCAGATTTTCAATATTCAATTCTCCTTGTCGTTTCTTGTAATTTTCAAAATCAGCTTGAGTTCTTTTCCAGTTATCCAGATATTCTTCCTCTTTTGTGATTTTTAATTTTTTATTCTTTGAAAATTTATCATTATCTAAATTTTCTTCAGATTTTTTTAGATTTTTTTTACCAAGCATTTTATTTTAATTAAAAATTATTTGAGCCCCTTCTGTTGCAATAATTACTACAGCTGAAGAACTAAGAAGTTTTTTTACATAATCAATAATTGATTTATTTTTAGCATATTTCATTCTTTTCGGACCAATCAGTGCCAAAACTGCTTCTTCGCCAGACTTTGTTTTATATGGCGAAACAATCATTGAACAATTATCAATATTTTTAATTGGATTTTCTTCTCCAATAAAAATTTTGGTTTTCCCATCTTTAACACTTTTAATAATGACGTCAATATTATCATCAATATAATCCATTACCTCAACAATCTTACAAAATTCATCTGCATTTTTAAATTCGGGATTTTCCAATAGATCATGCATTCCAAACTCTGCAATATCTTCTTTTCCACCTGAAAGAGCAAGACTTCCAGCAAAAGAAGAAAGGAGCTTGGCAGTTGTTCGAGTCAGACGAGTTTTTTGAGCTCTAAGTTTTAAAACCTCAGTTTGTAATTTTTTTTGATCTCTAATAGATAACTTTTTTTCTGGCATAATTTCTTCCACGAAATAGCGATAGCCATTATCAGTTGGAATTCGACCAGCGCTGATGTGCGGTTGGTATAACAAACCTTCTTTTTCTAAAACTGAAAAATCATTCCGGATTGTGGCTGGACTAACATCAAAATTATATTTAGAAACCAAAACATTAGAACCGATTGGATTCGCAGTTTCAGTATACTCCTCAATCACAGCTGAAAGAATTTCTTTTTGCCTCTGATTAATCATATTATTTTTTTACTTAGCACTCAAGATTATTGACTGCTAATTACATTATAACAAGCTATTAGCAGTTGTCAATAGAGAGTGCTAATTTTACCCCCACACCAAATACAAGCCTATTAAAAGGTTTATTTCAAACCTAATTAACTTTACAAAATACTATTCCTATTTTCTTTTCCCAAAAGAAAATAGGAGAAAAAAGAGGCAAACGTAATTTTAGACAAAAATTAAAAAAGCCCCGAGTTAATAATATTTAACTCGGGGCGTATCTCTACAAATTTTTTCCAACCAGCATCTTGTAGGCCTGATGATAGCAATTTCTCGTTCCGAGAATAATACTTTCAGGTAAAGGTGGCGGTGGCGGTGTTTTATCCCAAGACAATTGACTTAGAAAATCCCGCACAAACTGCTTATCAAAACTTTTTTGACCTCGACCTACTTCATAATCATCTACCGGCCAAAAGCGAGATGAATCAGGAGTCAGAACCTCATCAATCAAAATTATTTGACCATCATACATTCCGAATTCCAGTTTAGTATCGGCAATGATAATCCCCCGCTCTCTGGCAATATCACGCGCACGTTTATATATCATAACTGAAATTCGACGTAAATCTGCGGCTACTATGGGACCGATAATTTTACCTATCTCCTCAAAACTGACGTTTTCGTCATGTTCGCCAACGCCTGCTTTAGTTGATGGCGTGAAAAGCGGTTCCGGAAACATTGCAGATTCACTCATTCCAGGAGCAATCTCAATTCCACAAATCTCACCTGTCTTTTGATAATCTTTCCAGCCGGATCCGGTAATATACCCGCGCACAATGCACTCTGCCTCAATCGGCACTGCTTTTTTTACCAACATACTACGCCCGGCCAAAACATTGGCGTATTTCAACAAAGCATCCGCATATTCTGGACATACCTTCGGAAATTCATTCACATCAGCGGTTATAAGATGATTAGGAATAATATCTTCCAACTCATCAAGCCAAAATTCAGTCATTCCAGTCAGAATTCTTCCCTTATCCGGAATACCCTCGTTCATGACAACATCAAAAGCCGAAAGTCGATCCGTGGAAATCATCAGTAATTTATCCCCCAGATCATAAATGTCCCGCACCTTACCTCTATTCAAGAGAGTAAGATTAGGTAAAACTGTTTTATGAACTACTCCATTATTTCCAGTCATGTCTATTCTCCTTCCATTTCTTTTAAAGTTGTTTTTCGGTTTTTTACTTCTTCTTATTTTTTTCCAAAGCGACAGCAATAGCCTCATCAATATTTCGGCGATGAGATTCCGGCGCAGGCTTGAGTTTTATTTCAGGCAATTCGATATCTGTATCAACAGCATCCTTACAGGCCTGAAAGAAACCATCTGAACCGACTCCTTTATAAATCACTTTTGTTCCAGGGACTTCCGTTATTGAAAGCTCAGCAGCCTGAGTATGAACAAAGTCATTTTCATCTTCGAAAGCAACTCCAAAAACCACAATGTTATCATTCTCAAGAGTATAACGCAGATAAGCGTCGCAACAACCAGTGAGATGATTCGCCCAGCCAGCACCAATAATCAGAATATCCGGCCGACTTTCACTAGTCGCACGATGCTCTGAACCTGCAATGTATGCCTATGCTGGCTTGTGCAATCTACTGAAAGAATTATCACTTCTCCTTTTTTTTCTTTGTCTTTCAGATATGAAAGACCTTCTAACATCTGGGGAAGATCCGAATCTGAACCATGAATAACGCCAACCACTCTTTTATCTCCTATTATAACTTGCTCCTCCTTCATTTACGTTAACGATTTTAGTTTCCAAAAACTTTTTCAAACAAAAATGGTTCATGTCTCAATAAATATGCTGGCTTAAAAAGCCGACTCCACATTTTTTTATTTTCATCATCAGAGAATACTTTTTCCAAAGATTTATTCCATATAGTAACCTGAGCCGCCTCCGCCTTTAAATCAGGTGAAACTACAAGTCTACCGTTTAAAATTATATCTTCGATAGAATCACCATCAATAGGATTATTGTTAAAACAATCTTCCTCAACTATCTCAAATAACTTTTCCGTATCCACTAATGATTTTGGCTGATATCTCCTTACTTTTCGAAGATCCTCTCCAGGGTTATGTGCATTTTCAGCAGCTAACTGAACGATACGATAAGCATCTTCAGCTGAAAAACCATGTTCCGGAAGTTTTACACCTAAAAAGTTTTTAGCTTCATCAGAAGCATAGCAACCCCGTGAACCTATAATTTCCTGATACATTCGATCAGGAAAAACTTTCATTCTCGCAATCAATTTTGTGATAGTTTTAATTGAATGAGCTGTCACATGAAAAAGATCTGGCCAAGCCACTCTTTCAACACAAGACTGCTCAATCGCTCTTTCCTCCCAGGTCTTGATATTATCCATAATCATGGAAAGATACCCCTTAGCCATTCGAAACATGCCTTCCATCTGTTCTGTTCTGATTGTGTTTTTCTTGTGAGGCATCGCTGAAGATCCCATTTGAGTCTTTTTGAAAGGCTCTTGATAAATTGCATTACCACTTCTGGATCCCAATCTAATATCATCAGATATTTTACATATCGTTCCAACAATAGACACCAAAGCGCTGGCAACTGGAACATAAATTTCACGTGGCATAATCTGAGTAGCTCCATAGAAAGGCTTGAATCCCATAAGAGACAAGGCATATTCTTCCATTTCAGGGGTAAAGTCCCCATAAACACCAATTGCTCCACTCATTTTGGAAAATTCAAGGCTTTTTGAAACATTACGTAATAATTGAAGATCGGTCTTAAGTTGAACATACCAAGTCAATAAACGTTTACCATGAGTTTGCAGTTTTGCTTCCTGCCCATGTGTCCGCGCCAGCATAATTGTATAACGATATTTCTGAGCTTCGGATTCTAATATCATAAGAAGATTTTTAAGAACACATTCAATATCTTCAGTCGCCACCTTTAGCATTCGAGCAAAAGCTGGCTCCTCCGTATCATATGAAGTTAAACCTTTATGCAAGTAATGAGCCAATTCCGAAGGGAGATGCCTTCTTCTTTCTGCTATAAAAGCATTCAGATCATGATGAAACTCTTCATCAAATTTGTTAATGAGATCAAAATCAATTTCTTTTTCTCTCAAAGTATTTTCAATTTGCTTAGCAATTGACTTTGGGAGAGAGCCATATTTTTCCCATGCCCACAAAGCCGCTATTTCAGTCTCCTGCCATAATTCATGTTTTCTTAAAAATATAGAAACTATATTTTTATCTATATACCTCGAATCCATAATTAATACCTCCTCTTTCTGATTGTTTGATTTATTTTATTCGCTATTTATTTGTCAACGAACTGAAACTCGATTATAGCGTATAAAATCTTTAAAAGTCAATCAATTAGAATTGTTTATAAAAAAGCCAATATACCACTACATGTGGTATATATCTACTATATATAGCATACATGATGAAATAAAAATTTGACTGAAAAGCTAAAATAAAACATAATTTAATTAGTACTTTTTACTCTTATCATAAAACCTAATAATAAGGGGGGCTGTTTATGGGGAAAATTAAAGAAAATATAACTTTTGGATTTCGTATTTTTAAAGCTTTAATCTTGTTAGTATATATTTTCGTTAAGGTATTTATTACAGAAGGAAGTTTTTCTATATTTTATGAAAATTAATTTTGAAAAGATTTAGTAAAAATCAAAAAGCTCTTTGTGAAAACACAAAGAGCTTTTTTATTTGGAAAGTTTATTGAGGCATTTGATTTTGATATTTCTTTGCCATATCCTCCGCTTGCTTTTGCATATCAGTAGCTTGACCTTGCATCTTCCTCATCATCTCACATTGATCAGTAAATTCTATATCAGTTGGAATTGAAAAATCAATTGATGCAACCTCTTCGCATTTTATATCCATTGCTCCATCAAAAGCTTCTGCACCCATTTTAACTTGCTCTTGATTTTGTTCTTGTTCTTGATTCTGTTCTTGATTTTGAGCTTCCATTTCTTCTATACATTTCTTAGTCATTTTCATACCCTTCTTTTGTCCTTCTTGCCAACTATGCATATCCCCTCCATCAAAAACTGCAATTTGATTCATACCCATCATCTTTGATTCAGAGCGATATTTCTCACCATCAATATAGGAAATTGATTCAATTTTTTCTCCACCAGCATCTATTTTAAAAGTGCATTTCATTTTCTTTCCCATCCCCATTGCATCTTTAATTGAATTTATCATTCCCCCAGATTCCTCCTCTTTCATCATTTCTCCAGTTAAATCTTTATCAATTTCTTGCATTTGTTTTCCGCAAGCAGAAAGTGTAATTGCAAAAGCAAAAACCAATACCCCTAAAAATATCTTTTTTCCACCTCCGGTGGATCCACCGTAGGTGGACATAACTTCATTTTTCATATTTATTACTTATTATTTATACTTATATTATACTACATTTTTGTAAAAATGTATAAACCCCGCTTACTTCGGGGTTAATTTTTATACCTAAATCAAAAATTTAGACAAAAATTAAAAAAAGCCCAACTATCAATCTAGTCGAGCTTAGAACTTTTTAATGTTCATCTTTATGGCAACAACTACCACAAAACATACCTACAGTTGATTGCCTTTCGAGACAATCTTGTTTCCCAATCTCACGCGGATCTTCGATTTTGCATTCTGTTTTATTTCCACTTCCTTTTTTATCATTTTCCATAAATCACATTTCTCCTCTTTTCTATATTTATATTTCAACAAATTTTTGTGTAGTTTTGCATTTTGGACAAACCGAGAATAATTCCCCTGGCCTTTTGATAAGTTTTTTTCCACATTTTTTACATTCACCCTGAGGTTTTAATATTGGAGGAAAAGTATTTTTACATTGATTTTCAATATTTTTTTCTATACAGATATTGTCATTAACCATAATAAATCTCCCCTTTAATAATTCTAAATTAAAGAATATCTTTTACTAAAAGAACAATTTTTGCAATACATGCCACCATTTCCTTGTCTTTTTAGACAAGCTTTCTTCTGAGTCCCAGTTGGATCACTAATATCGCATTTTTTTGGTTTACTTATTGATGAAAAACTTTTAGATTTAGATTTAGACATATGCAAACCCTCCTCTCAAAAATATTTATTTGTTAAAAAGCTAATTTATATAAAAATTCTATTTTTTCTTTTTTTCTGGAACTGGATCATAGCCTCCATCATTCCAAGGATGACAACGAAGCACTCTTTTTGACCCTAACCAAATTCCTTTCAAAACTCCAAACTTTTCAATTGCTTGATAGGTGTATTCACTACAAGTCGGATGGAATCTGCAAAGCCTTTCTGAATAGATATAGGAAAGCCAACCATGATCTAGGGACAATGTTTTTTGGTAAAGTCGAATGAGCTTTAAAATGATAAGCTTGAAAATTTTCATCTTATAACTCTAATCCCTTTAACTTTTTTTGTCAAAAATCATTTTTACTGATAAAATCAAACTATGAAGATTTATAATACCCTAACCAAGAAAAAAGAAGAATTTGAACCAGTCAATCCTGGCAAGGTTTCTTTATATACCTGCGGACCAACAGTCTATGATTTTATCCACATTGGAAACATTCGAGCCTACATCACTTCTGACATTATCAGAAGATACTTAGAATATCTCGGCTTTGAAGTTCGTCAAATTAAAAACATTACTGACGTTGGACATTTGACCGATGATGATGTTAATCAAGGAGATTCTGGTGAAGATAAGGTAGAGAAAAAAGCCTTGCAAGAAAAAAAGACTCCCCAAGAAATTGCTAAATTCTATGAAGAAGATTTCAGAAGAATTGAAAAAGAGTTAAACATTCTGCCCGCCCACTATTTCCCTCGTGCCACTGCTCATGTTCCGCAAATAATTAAACTAATCAAAAGACTAATCGAAAAAGAATATGCCTACGTTGTAAATGGAAATGTCTTTTTTGATGTAAAGAAGTTTCCAGATTACGGAAAACTTTCTGGCAATAGCTTGGAAAATTTGAAAGTTGGAGCTCGACTAGAAGAACACCCCGACAAAAAAAATCCTTGGGACTTTGCCCTTTGGCTCAAGGCTCCTAAGGAACATTTGATGAAATGGGAGAGTCCTTGGGGAATTGGTTATCCTGGATGGCATATTGAATGCAGTGCTATGAGCACAGAATATCTCGGAAATACAATTGATATTCACACTGGAGGAGAGGATAATATTTTTCCTCATCATGAAGCAGAAATTGCTCAATCAGAATGTGCTAATGAAGAAAAATTCGTAAAATATTGGGTGCATATTCGTCATCTTTTGATTGATGGTAAAAAAATGTCTAAATCTAAAGGTAGTCTATATCTTCTAAAAGACATTAAAGAAAAAGGTTATTCTCCGATGGATCTTAGAATGGTGATGATTCTTTCTCACTATCGAAGCCAAATGAATTTTACTTGGGATTCCATTAAGCAAGCCCACAGTAATTTAGAAACTATTAATAATTTTTATTCTCGACTTCTGAACTACGAACCAAGCACTGAAGAAAAATTAGCCAACTTTTCTACTGACACTTTCAAAAAAGAATTTGAAGAAGCGATGAGCGATGACTTCAACACCCCAGAATCCTTGGCAGTAGTTTTAAAGATGATTAATGAAGGAAATAAGCTAATCGATGAAAATTTGATGGGCAATCCAGCTGAGGTGAAAAAGGTGTTGGAAAGTTTTGCAAAAGTTTTTGGTTTAATTTTAGGTAAAGACAAAATACCAGAAAAAGTGGAAAAAATTGCCGAGGAAAGAAAAACTGCTCGAAATGAAAAAAACTTTGAAAAATCTGACGAACTTCGAGATGAGATATTAAAATTAGGCTATATTATTAAAGACTTAAAAGATAACGGGTTTATTTTAAAAAAGAAACTTGTTCCGTGAAATTTGGCAAAGCCAAAAGCGAAGTGTATTTCACTGGGATAATTTTTATATTAATTTATGGAAGATTTAACAAAATCAATTCGAGCAGCCGAAGATAAGGTGGACGATCTTAAAAAAGCGATTGAAGATCTTGGCTATGCTATCAATGAAAAAGATGATGAGATTGAAATTCTGGAAAAAAATGGAAAATAATTTTTGGCAAAAATTAAAAAAACCCATTCTCGCCCTAGCTCCAATGGCTGGTGTAACCGACTCAGCGTTCCGCCAAATTTGTCAGAAAAATGGAGCTGACATCATTTATAGTGAAATGGCCAATGTATCGGCTCTTTTTTATAATCCTAAAAAAACTTTGGAGCTAGTTAAATCTTCCAAAAAAGAAAAAAATTATGTCATTCAACTTTTCGGAAAAGATCCCGAACATTTTGCAGTGGCAACGAAAATCATTACCCAAAAAGCCAAGCCAGCAGGAATCGACATTAATTTTGGCTGTCCGGCTAAAAAAGTTTTTGGTCATGGATCGGGTTGCGCTTTAATGCCTCAAAAAAAATTAGCTCGAGAGATAATTTCCGCAGTCATAGAAAATACTAATCTTCCAGTTTCAATCAAGATTCGAGCTGGGATTGGATCTACCGATGCTTTAAAATTCATTAGAAGTGTGAAAGATTTAGATTTTAAAGCCGTAATGGTTCACGGTCGAACTTATGAAGGAAAATTCACTGGCCAAGTTGATTTTAAACTAGTTGAAAAAATTAAGAAACTTATTCCCGAAAAAATTGTTCTGGCTAATGGCGGAATCACCAAGCCAGAAGATGGATTGGAAATTTTAAAAAACCATCCAACTTTAGATGGCTTGGGAATTGCTCGAGGAACCTTTGGTCAACCTTGGATATTTGAAGAAATAAAATTTTTATTTCGTCACCCTGAGCGAAAGTCGAAGGGTAAAAGTTTTAATGAAATCAAGCAGATTATGCTTGAACATTCTGAACTTCTCTGGAAAGAAAAGCAAGATAGAGGAATGTTTGAAGTTCGCAAACATTTAGCTTGGTATATTAAAGGCTTCCCAGGTGCATCTGAAATGCGTCAAAGATTAATGTTAGTCAAAAATCCAAAAGAAATTAAAAAAATCTTGAAATAAAAACAAATTTATAATTCCTTTACTATCATACACTGTTATATGGTAGTATTTATTTTTAAAAATAGTTATATTATCCAATATACCTACTTTATATAGCTATTGGGTTGTAATACAAATTCTAGTAAGGATTATAATCCTTACTAGGAAAAATGGAGCAGGGTTAATTTTTATACCTAAATCAAATTGTTTAGACAAAAATTAAAAAACCCCGATTCTAAAATTCTAGAATCGGGGCTGGAACAGCGCTTAGCGGGGAGGCACCAAGCGCCTTTATATGTGAATATGACGAACATTAAATGCGCGAGAAATTGGACGCTTATTTAAAGCTGATTCAAAAGCAACAGACATCCCCTCACTAAATTGAGAAATTGGATGCCTTTTTTTAGGAACAAACATTCTATTTCCAACTTTAATAAAAAAGTCGGGCCAATCATTTCCTTTTACTTTTAATCTTGGGATATAAACTTTTCCCACCCGCGCAATTATTTTCTTTGCCATAACTTACCTCCAATAGTTATATCATTTTTATTATGTTTGAAAATAGTAAAAAAGTTTTTTCAAATAAGAAAAACAATTTGTCTTGCCCATCTAAATTTTCTCGGTGGCTCATTGGTGACGAAAGATACGTTGGTTTTCCCTTTATCCAGATCAATTTTAAGACAAGAAGCCTTCGCCATGAGATTTATCATTTCATTTCTATCAATTCGATAAATTTTTTCATCATTACCCGAAATGAAATAACCTCCGACATTGATGTTTAGATGGTCGTCACTTTTGACAACTCCAATCTTATCAACATTTGCCATAATTTCCTCCCTTTATAGTATTTTATTTACTTTTTAAAGAATTATATAATGCTAGCACATAAAACTATGTTTGTCAAGATGTTTATAATCACTTGATAAAAAGACTATTCTAGGGTTGCCTCATCTAAATAGATAGAGCTATAATAACTATACGTTTTATATCAAGAATATGGCTAATAATAAAGACAATCAAAATAAAGATATCAAGGTTCCACCGCAAAACATTGAGGCGGAACGTTCTGTTCTTGGTTCTTTAATGATGGACAAAGACGCAATAATCAAGGTTGCTAATCTAATTCATCCTGGTGATTTTTATAATGACAAGCATAATTTAATCTTTGAAGCGATGATAGAACTTTATGAGCAAAGAGAGCCAATTGATGTTCTTTCTCTTTCTAATCGCCTTGAAGAAAAAAATAAATTAGACATCATCGGTGGATCAAGCTACCTCACTTCCCTTGTTTCCAATGTCCCCTCTAGCACCAACATCGAACATTACGCTAAGGTAGTTCAAAAAAAATCTACCCTTCGAAAACTGATCGTAACCGCTTCAGAAATTGTTGAATTGGGATATAAAGAAGCCGAAGATGTGGAAAAAATCTTGGATCAAGCTGAACAAAAACTTTTTAGTGTTTCTCAAAAATATATTAAACAAGATTTTGTGCCGATCAAATCAATTCTGGAATCAGCTTTTAACCGAATCGATGAACTTCACAAGGGTGATCATAAATTGCGTGGAATTCCAACCGGCTATCCAGATATGGACAAAATTCTAGCTGGTTTTCAAAAATCTGATCTAGTTATCCTCGCTGCTCGACCTTCAATTGGTAAAACCACCCTAGCCCTAGATTTAGCTCGTCAAATTGCAGTGCAACAAAAAATACCAGTTGGACTCTTTTCTTTGGAAATGGGTGCCGATCAGTTAATTGACAGAATGTTAGCTGCTCAATCAGGCGTTGACCTTTGGAGACTGCGAACAGGAAACCTGAAAACTGGGGAAGGTGATGATGATTTTCAAAGAATTGGTGAAGCGATGGGAGTTCTTTCAGAAGCACCAATTTTTATTGATGATACAGGATCTGCTAATGTAATGGAAATGCGAACAATGGCAAGGCGCCTCCAAGCTGAACATAATGTTGGAATGATTATTATAGATTATTTGCAACTTATGGAAGGCCGAAAATCAGGTGGCGATAATCGAGTTAATGAAATTTCAGAAATTTCCCGTGCTCTCAAACAACTTGCTCGTGAGTTAAACATTCCAATTCTTGCCCTTTCTCAGTTGTCCCGTGGCGTTGAATCTAGAAGTCCGCAAATTCCAAAACTTTCTGATCTTCGTGAATCTGGTTCTATTGAGCAAGACGCAGATGTTGTTTTAATGCTTTATCGAGAAGATAGAGAAAAGCCAGATACTCCAAATAAAAATATTGTTGATGTAATTGTCGCTAAGCATAGAAATGGTCCGGTTGGAAAATTTCCTCTCTACTTCCAAGAAAATTCAACCACTTTCAAATCACTTGAAAAAGCCCATACTGAATAAATTTATTCATAATTTTTTGTAATTTAAAAATTAAATATTTTCATAAGGAGAATTACTAATGAGTAATCCACTTGATAGAATTGAAGAAATGCAAATTAAAGGCAATTCAAAAAAAGGTTTGTATGTTCAACGTAAAGGTCGTCGCTTTGAAATTAATGAAAACGAATTCAAATTAAGATCAGGCGATACTGTTTTAGTCACCTTTCATTTTCATCACAAAGATAAAATTACAGTAAGAAAAAAAAGATTTTTAGAAAAATAGGTAATTTAAAAAAGCCAGATCCCGAGAATTCAGGACTGGCTTTTTCTTTTTTAATCATCTAAAATAGTATATATGTTTCCAAAATCATTCAAAAAATTAATAGAAAATTTCTCTTCCTTGCCTTCAGTTGGGCCGAAAATGGCTGAAAGGCTGGTTTTGTATCTTTTTAAACAAGATAAGGAGAAATTAAAGGAATTTTCAGATAATCTTCTCGCTATCCAAAATCTGCAAACCTGCCGAAAATGCTTCAATATATCCGAAGAAAATCTATGTGAAATCTGTAAAAATAAGAATCGGGATTCAAAAATTATTTGTGTAGTTGAAGAACCTCTAGATATCATATCTATTGAACGGACAGGGGCTTTTAGGGGGCTTTATCATGTCCTAGGAGGAGTTGTTTTCGGCAATTCAACTAAGGATATTAAAATCAACGAATTAGTCTCCAGAGTCAAAAATGAAGGTATTTCAGAAGTAATTTTTGCCACCAACCCGACTACTGAAGGTGATGCCACTGCTCTATATTTAAAAAGGCAACTTAAAGATTTCAATGTAAAAATGACTCGCCTAGCACGAGGACTTTCCACTGGCGGAGATATTGAATATGCCGACGAAATAACCCTAAACTCAGCTCTCACTAATCGAAGAGAAATGAAATAAAAAAAACTACTCACAAAGAGTAGTTTTTTATAAAAATAAATTTCAATCTGACTTATCAACAATCCACCAATCAAAGCTAACGTCTTCTTCTAAGTTTTCCTCAATTTCTACTACAAAACTTTTTTTATCAACAATTTCATCTTTCGGGATCATTAAAACTGGGGGCTTAGAAATTTTTGAATTAAGACTGGTAAATATTTTACTATCCTCATTCACTGCTGACGTTTCTATTTCTATTTTTGTTTTACCCTCTTTGATAATTCCCTCTCCAATCGTTTCTGCTCCTTCATTTTCAATCGAAATTATAAACTTTCCTCCCTCAATTATTTTTGCCGTTATTTTTCCAAGGATATCTAAATCTTCGGGATTTTTTACTCGATCTAATCCCAATACTAAATAGAGAAGCTCAAATTTGGAATCTTGAAGCATTAATTTTTCCTCAAATAAATTATACTTAGATTTAATTTTTTCAATTTCTGATTCTAAAGAATCAATCAGAAAACTTTGGTTATTTAATTGAAATTTAACTTCAATAAAAGATATTTGCAAATTTTCATTTGCCTCAGAAATTAAGTTATCCACACGATCCACTAAATCCATCTCAGCGATTCTTTCAGCAACTTGATCTTCAACCTCTTCAACAGTCAAACTCTTATTCTTTCTAGAGATAAGGACTTGGATTGTACCTTTTTCATTCTGAAAATTTTGCAAAGCCACTCCCACGGTTGATTCTCCAATTTCAGCTTTCCTTAAATATCCAGACCTAGAAGCAGCTGATAAACTATCTCCAATGGATATTTTTCCATTTTCATTGGAAACTTTAGCTGGTATTTGACCAAGCATACCAATCACTTTATAGGTTTTGTCCTTATTTTTTTCTAGCTCACTACTATTTCCTATAATTGAAGGATTGGCAGAAACAATTCCCATAATGTTATTATCTCCTGAATTTTGACAACGTTTAACAGAATTTTCTTTTTTATTATCCAAACAAACAACTTCGCCAGATTCTAAATCATCGTCCTTGGTGACAAAATATTCTGCATAATCTGCTCCCTGAACAGTAGCGTTAGTAGCATAAATTGTTCCACTAGTTGATCCAGCACAATCATCACCATCTGACTTAACGCAAAGAGAACCAACAACTTTAAGAGTAGTATCAGGTGTCGTATCGCCAATACCGACTTTTCCGGCGAAATAATTATCCTCAGTGGAATCAACATACACAGCAAATTTATTAGTTGTCGCTGTGCTATTACCAGTAATTCTTAAACCATAACTATTTCCCAATGTTCCTGAAGAGTTAGTTGGTTGATAGATAATCGCGCCATAAGCATTGGTAATTGTTCCTCCTCCAGATGGAATCACATCACCATCATCTCCTGAACTCGAATAACCAGTTATCGCAACTCCGTATGTATTAGAAATTGTGTTAGCAGCTTTATTGTACGTGCCAAAAGAACCTCCATAATTATGAGTTATAGTTCCAGTAGCACTCTCATTAAAACCCATTCCAATTACACCAGCATTATAACCGATATCTCCATTACCTCCGACTTTTCTCCAGGCCATGCCGGAAAGTCCAATATTCCAAGTTATATCAGCTGTAGAACTTCCGCCAGCTGTAGGACCTTCTGAATAAGCTTTGAAATTTCCGCTTAAATTTTCTTTAAGACTGCCGTCACCAGTCACTAAGGCTGTTCCATTAAAAACTATATTAGTGGTATTAGTCATATTAGCTGATCCCGTTTTTTCTGCCCGAGCACTTATTGCAGCAATATAAGTTTCTGTACTAGAATCCACCATTGAATTTTCAACCGCGTTAAATGAAGCGGTGGGATAAAAGTTAGAAGTTCCAGTTTTTAAAGAATAACTTGAACCAACATGCATTCTGATTTGATCATCATTAGGTTCTCCATAAATATCTAGCATATAGCTAGCATCCGTCTTTCCAATACCAAGAAAATTGCTAACATAAAGGTTCCCCGAACCATTAGAAGAAACATCATTTAAAGTTCCATCATTGATAATTGTCGCATAGGTGTTAAAACTAGAACTAACCGTAGCTCCAGAATCGATCACCAAATCAGTTGAAGAACCACTAAGGCTATTACTGATTAAGGTTGGCGTCGCTCCAGATGGAACATAAATACCTTGTCCAAGCGCACTAGAATTTCCAGTTCCTGTAGCTCGATTTCCTTGAATATAGGGAGAACCTCCATATAATCTCATGCCTCTACCATGTTTCCCAGAAGCAGTTCCAACGGCTATGAATTCAGAATTATAAACTTTTGTTGATGAGCTATTAGGATTAGCGTACCCAGCCGCATCACCTGCCGTATTTGTAGCAGAAAAAAATGAATCCCTAACAATCACATTCTGAGAGCTACCGCTAGAATAATCAATAATTCCCGAAACACTATATGTGCTATCAGATCCAGTTGCAGTTATTTTTGAACTTGAGACTAAGCCTGAAGAAGTAACACCCCCATAATTGCCATAATAGACACCTCCACCCCAAGAATTTCCAGTCGAAGCTAAGGTACTAGAATTTATTTCTAAATACCCTCCTCCATCAGCAATTGCGGCATAAGATGGTCCTGTCCCAGATTGAGTTGAATTAATAGTAGACCCATAACAATATATTTCAGCTTGAGAACCCCATGCATAGACATCTGCAATTTGTGCCGTTCCACTTTGAATTGCGGAAATTCTCGAATTATAAATATAAATTATTGACCCTGATTCAGCATATACCGCTTCAATAGTAGTACTAGCTGAACCAGTAGCAACAATTTCAACATTATCAATAACATTATTCGTACTGGTATTAACTGCCCCAAAGCCTTCAGCATCAACACTTGAACTAGTTACATCAATTTTTGCATTTCTAACAATGAAATCATCCGATCCATTATTATAAATTCCATAAACTTGCCCTGAAGTTGAAACACTTATAGTAACCTTTTCAATAAATGCATTATTAGCAGCAGTTACTACAGTTCCACTGGCTCCACTGATTACTGTTGCATCTTCTCCGGAACCAGAAATATCCACATAATCTTTCATCACAATAGATTCGTTATAGACTCCTGGCATAACACGAATAAAATAACGATGACTTGAATCATTGTCGGTAATAGAATTTAGGGCTGATGTTATAGTTGTATAATCTGCTCCAGCTTTAGCAACTGTAATTGTGTTTTCATATGGAGTCCTAATGGCAATTGCATTGATAGTTCCATTTATATCAAGTGTATAATTAGGACTTGTTGTTCCGATTCCCAATCTTCCATTAACTTCATCATAAGCGCTATCAGCTCCAAAATATATCTTTCCTTTGGGTGAACCTGAATTTGAAGTCAAGGTTAAGTCTGATCCTCCTCCATTTCCACCCCTAATATATGGGGTTTGTACATTGTTGCTATAAATTCTATTTACGTAAGCATTATTGAAAAAAGTAGAACCTGAACCTAAATTATAAGCATTAGTAGTTTGAGGCATAATATTCCCGCTAATAGTCAACCCAGCAAATTCAGGGGTAGCACCTGAATGAATATTTTGAATTGTATTTAATGCAGTAGCTGTTAATTGCAAATTAGTTGCATTTATTCTTAAGCCAATTTCATTCGGCGTTGCTGTTTCATAAATCGGATCAGCATAAGTTAAAGACGATCCAGAGCTACTTACTAGCGACCATTTAATTCCATTAGATTCATTAGAATCAGCTGTTAAAACATATCCATCGCTTCCGACTGCTAATCTCTTTGCTGAATCTCCATTGTAGGTAAGCAAATCTCCCTTATTTTTAAATAAATTTTCAATTCTGTTGCTATCTACATAATGCTTTGTTGCAGCATCATCATCATCATCCGGATCTTCAAGATTTGAAATTTTTTCTCCACTCATATCAATCCCGTCATTGAAAATTGCTTCTATATCAAAAACGGTATTTATTTCTTCTTTCAAAGAAATACTGTTTAACTTTTTTAACACATCTTCCCATTCAGGACTATTGCTTTTTATAACCAACCCATTATCTCCGTTATTTAAAATATTTTCTAATTTAAGAACTTTATCACTTAAATTCACAAAAGATTTTTTCAAATCTTTAACTATTTTTTCAAAATAAGAATTTTTATTTTCATAGACAACGGGCGTATCTTCTAGATTATTTTCTATTTTATATTCTTCTTTTTTTAAAGAATCAGGAATAAATTTTGAAAAAAAGTTTTCTAAATCACTAGAAGAACCAATATTTTCTTTAAAATTATTACTTACTATTTTCTTATTTTCTTCATTTAAAATACTACTTGGGGTGAAACTTTTAAAAACAATGAATATCAAAAAAACCACTCCGATGATAAGAATCGTTATAAATAAATTTTTTAAATACTTCAACATTCTGTTCTTTTAAATAATATTTCTTATAGAAATTTTTTATTTATAATCACCTTTATTATAACACAAAAAAAGCTTTTTTATTTTCTGAAAATCTCAGTAAGGATTATAATCCTTACTAGCTTTTTAAACCAACAATCACATTAACCTTAAAATATTTAAGCCTTCTTCCTTTTATAAAATATAACTATTAATAATGCAACAATCAATCCGCCAATCACACCCCAAGCCCAAATCGGCAACGCATCTTTTTCAGCTTTGATAATAATAATTTCTGCTTGGATAATTTCTCCTTTAGTTTGCGGTTCAGCGATAGCGATTCTCTTCTGAAAGTCCTCGTTTTGATAAGCGAATTTTAGGGTATGATCTCCAGTAGGGATATCTTTAAAGGTAGCAATTCCATTTTCATCAGTGATCGTCTCTTGTGGTTCAGAATGGATAGTAATTGGAAGATTAGGAATAAAATTACCAGCTTTATCTAAAATTTGAAACTTAACTTCGGATAGAATTATTTTTTCATCTTTTTTAAATATCTTAGCTATAAATGATTTTTTTAGTTCTTCTTTTTTTTCTTCAAATTTTTCTACTACAGTTTTTTCTTCCTCACTAGATGGATCAGTTTTTAAAGAATCGAATGATTGATATTCTCTTTTGGAACTCAAACTAGATTCTTCTTCTGAAATAATGTTTTCTGGAATAACAGCTGAAGAGCTTAAGTTTAGGTAGTTTTTCTTTGTTATAATTGAATAAACTTTAGTTTTTTCTTCATTTCCATATTCATCTTCTGAGTAGATTCTAAAATAGTAAGTAGTATTAAAATTAAGATCTTTAAGAATTATTTTATGGTTATTTTCTTCGTCGTCATCAGTTTCTTTTTGATCTAGGTGACCATTTCGAATTCCATATTTCACTTTTGAATCAGCATCATTGTTGGTTTCCCATTTGACGGTAACCGTGTTTTTAGTTGATGAATATTTTGCATTATCAATTTCCAATTCTTTAGAAATATTGATTTTATTTTCTGAAACCAGCGTCATTTTATTACCTAGTAAGCCTTCTGCATAAAGACAAATGTATTTATCTTGATGGTCTCTATTTTCTTGATACATAGAATCAGAGTCTGTTTTAGAATAGTCTTCTGAAATTATTGAACACTCTCCATCAGAATCATAGTCCCATTTTTTAACCGTAGCGCCTCCCCAGTCAGCTTCTATTTGATCATAATTTGTCTTTTCAGAGAAAACATCATTAGTAAAAAAGAGAACATCAACAGTGAATATAACCGCTGTTTGATTTGAAGTTGTATTATGATTTGAATCTTGACATCTTACATAAATATTTTTTACTCCACCTGTGAAACCAGTTAATGCTTTGACATGACTCATCTCTCCAGTCGTGGTAAAACTTCCTTCCATTGAATCATAGCTAGTTCCAGAAGTGGTTGAATATTTACAGGTAGCATCTTTATTTGTAGTTAAGGTTATTAATTGACTAGCTAAATATGTTCCACTAATAGAAGAAGCATCTATAATTGGTTCGTCAGCTTCAATAGCATCAATAATGGCTTGAGCAATTTGAGCACTACCAATTACTGATGTGTGTATGCCATCATAACTACAATCATCCTTGAGATCCCATTTATTACCCTCTGGACCAGAGGCTCTATTTTCTCCTATATAATCATCCGGATTAACAATAATCGCATTATAGTTATCTGCTAAATCTCGCAAAGCACTATTCCAATCGTCCCTATTAATCATATTGCTATCAGATACACTACCAGATTTCGCTGGACCCATTAGAATGACTACAGACACAATTTCATTGTCAACACAAAGCTCCAACATTGATTCATACCCTTCTAAGAATTGCTCCTTGGTAGTACTCGCGTTGATATCATTTATGCCCCCTTCAAGAATGACAAGCTTGGGATGAAGAGAAATCACATCCGCTTCAAATCTGTCAGTAATAGAAAAAACTAAATTTGGAGATTTAATGATGCTTCCAGAAATACCCATATTCTGATAAGAATAGCCATAGTTTTCCGCAACAATACTAGTATATGTAGTATTGAATTCTGTTCCAAACACACCATTAAAAAAACTGGCAAATTTTCCGCCCACAAAAGTTGATATGCTGTCGCCTGTAGAAGCAACAACAGGCGCCCTCATATAAGCTTTTATTGGAACATAGTTAACGTTTTTAGTTTTATTTGACCAATTATAATTTTGATCATTTATAACTGATATATTTTCCTCTACAGATAAAGTGGATTCAGTGGAAAGTATGAAAAAAGGAAGTTGATAAACAGTATCGTAAGAAATCAAAAAGTTACCGGGATCTTCCGTGCTAGTGTAGCCATAGCCGATAAAATCTCCAACTTGAGCATTCCAAGAACTTGGAAGAATTATTTCATTATCTTGCCCAGCAGTTATCTCCGAGAGAATATTATCAGTATAATAAATCCTATCGTAGTTAGATCCATCCGCTCTCCATAGTTCAATTATAAAAGTTTGTAGAGCAGCCGGCTTAGAGTCGAAATAAATACTAAATTTTGTGATCTCTCCCGTTTGTCTGATTTTGGAAAGATTAGTGAAGCCAAGAAAATGTTTTTCAGGGCTTCCCCCACCTCCAAAATTTACTTGTGTCGCAAACCACTGGGTAGCTGCACTTGCCTCTACAATATCTTCATTTGCTTCAAAATCTAAATAAGCATCAACGAGGTTAACTACAAAAAAACAACCAAGAAACATCAATAGCAAAAAACCATGGACTAAACTCTTATTAGTTGTAAGAAATTTTCTATTCATAATTGTCTTTATTATAACACAAAAAAAACCACCCTTCATGGGTGGTTTTAAATATTTTTACTTAAGTGATTTTAGTAATCTTCACTTCTGTCATTGTTTGGCGATGTCCGAATTTAACCTTATATCTTTTCTTAGCTTTATGTTTAATTCCAACTACTTTTTTCTGCTTTGAAGTTTTAAGAATCGTTGCTTCTACTTTGGCACCTTTAACAGCTGGAGTTCCCACTTTCACTGCTTTTTCATCACCAACGAAAAGAACCTCATCAAAAAAGATGTTATCACCTTCTTCGCCGATCAGCTTTTCAACTTTAATTTTGTCACCAACTTCAACTTTATATTGTTTTCCACCAGTTTTAATGATTGCAAGCATAAAAAATTTACTAAATTGTTATAGGATTATTCTAGCGTTTTTAACTCTTCTTGTCAATAGTTCTCCTTTTTAACCAACTAATTTAGCATTTTTTAGAATCCTAAAAAAGTTGTTTTTTCCGGAAAGATAATAGAAAAAAGCTGATTAGCTTCATCCTGCATATCAGTAAAAAATAGTATTTTTAAAGCATGGTTATAAACAGCAATAGAATTAACGGGATTAACTCTTGGAAGATCCATAATATTTTTTTTACTCCGTGGGTCAAGCTCAATAATTTTAAATTGATTGCCAACACTAAAAATAACATGCTCATAATCTCTAAACCATTGAACATTATCAATTTTTTCACTAAAACGAGTAAGACTCACGTCTTCATTAGCCAAGCGAATTGGTTGAACATCCCAATCATTTAGAAAATAGGTTGAAATTTCATTTTCTGACCAGTAAAGTAATTTTTTTCCATCATTAGAAAATTGAATGCCTTCAATATTCCCCGCTAATTTTCTAAAAATTTTATCATCCTTATCTTCATTGTAAATAAAAAGGTCTTTATTTTGATTAATAAAAACAATTTTTGAATCATTATAGACAATTAATTTTTCATTGGGCGTTGATAGCTCTTGTGGAAAATTAGTAGTGATTTGCTTTCTATTTCCCTCTCCATTTAAATCAACTTTGAAAATTAATTCATTGGGGATTTGTGAATAATAAATTCCACTATAAGAAAGATCAAAGCTAGAAACATCCTGGGCAATTATTTTTAAATCTTCAGCATCACTTACATTTGATCGATAAAGAGAATTTTCACTTAAAAAGAAAAGATAATTTTTATCTTCAGGGTCCCAACGGACATTTCTAATTTCATCCTTATTTAAAAATTTATTGAGGTTAAAAAGGGTATTTTCTTCCGGATTGATAATAAAATAGGCTTTTTGTGTTGTGGATATTTTTTTAGCTGAATCAGATTGGATTTTTACTGGAACGGAAATAAAATCTTCCTTCGGAGACCATTCGATATTTTCTTTTTGTTCTTGATATGAATAATTTCCATTTGGAATTTCAAATTCCTGATCTAATAAATTTTCTTTAATGTTTAATATCTTAACCTTCATTCCAGTTTCTGTGTCTTCGGTGTAAGCAATAAAATCATCACTGGGTGAAGTAAAAATCCTATCATTGATATTCGGCGTCAGATACTCAGTTTTTTCATATTCATTCTTTACCAAAATAATATTCCAAAATTCTGTAGCTAAACCACTATGGATTCTCACTTTTTTATTCCAATCCTGAAAACCTTCAGCCTTAATAGTAAGGTCATATTCTCCTGGCATTAATCCCTCAACATTAACGGAATTATTAATACGATTAATATCAGAGTTTTTTAATTTTCCATTAATATAGATATCAACTTCCGTTGGATTACTTTTAATGCTGATAATTCCACTATAAACAAAAACACCTCGATCAAAATCGAAGCGATAACCCTTTGCATAAAAAACTGAAGCTGGAGCAACTATTAAAAAAAGCGCCGTTAGGAACCAGAAGAATAATGCTCTTTTATGTTTTTTCATATTATAAAGTATAATCTTAAATCAGTTTTTTGTCCAGATTTTTTAAAAAAGAAAACCCCCGATTACTCGAGGGTGATTTACTAACGTTTAGAAAATTGTGGACTCTTTCTCGCTTTCTTTTTCCCAGGCTTTTTTCTTTCTACCTTTCTTGCATCCCGAGTTAAAAATCCTGCTGTTCTTAAAGTTTTTCTGAAACCTTCATCACAAATAAGTAAGGCCCGAGAAATTCCCAACCGAATTGCATCCGCCTGAGCATTAAATCCTCCCCCATTAACTTTCACAGAAAAATCAAACTGATTTTCTTTTCCACAAATTAAAAATGGAGAAAGAATTGTATCCTGAAGTCTTTTTAATGGAAAGTATTTTTCCATTTCCTTTTCATTAACAATTCCTTTCCCGCCTGCTTTTTCATTTGAATAAATTCTAATTTGAGCAACAGCTGTTTTTCTTTTTCCAACTGCATAAAAATATTCTCCTTCAAAAGAATTTTTCTTTTTTTCTTTTACAACTTCCTCCTTAACTTTAGGAGCTTTAACAGCCTTAACAGCTTTAGGAGCCTTGGATTCCTTCAGTTCTTTAACCTCCTTAGTTTTCTTTGGATCTTTAGCTTTTTTAACAGCTTTCTTTGTAGTAGTTTTTGTTGCCATAATAATTAGTGAGTTATTTCAATTTTATGATTATGCTCAGCGTTTTTGTAAATCAAAAGTCTAGTCATCATTCTATTTCTGAGTTTATTTTTAGGTAACATTCCGTAAACTGCTCCTTGAATAATTTTGCGAGAATCTTTAGCTAATTGATCTTCAAAATTTATTGAAGTAATTCCACCTGGATATCCACTATAACGATGATAAATTTTTCCGCTCGCCTTATTTCCAGTAACCTTAACCTTATCTGTATTAATCACAACGACAAAATCACCTCCGTCAATATGTGGAGTAAAATCAACTTTGTTTTTACCGCGCAAGATAGTAGCAATTTCTGTTGCTAATCTACCTAAAATTTTTCCCTCTGCATCAAACAGATGATAATTTCTTTGGATAGTTTTTTTAGATTCTTGTTTCATAATAATTTTATACTGTGAAAATTAGTCTACAAATTCAACAATTGCCATTCTAGCATTATCACTCTTCCTAGGAGCTAATTTAATAACTCGAGCATAACCGCTAGTACGCTTAGCAAATCTATCTGTAAAATCTCCGCTTAATTTTTTAACCACAACCAAGGAAAGGTTCGTTCTCAAATCGCGAATAACAGCAACTTGTTTTTCCGGATCTTTAATTTTCTTTGCTTTATTAATAATTCGATCAATCAAAATCTTAACTTCCTTGGCTTTCGCCTCAGTAGTTTCCATTTTTTCATGTAAAATAAAATTACCCAAAAGCGCTTTCAGTAAAGCTTTTCTTTGGCTTCGAACTCTTTTAAATTTTCTTCCTTTTCTTAAATGTTGCATAATAATTGTTAAATTTGTTCTAATATTATATCGCTTTCTCTTGTTCTATTGAAAAGTTATTAATATTGCAAAATTTACAACATTAGAACATTTTCAACATTAGAACATTCTTTATTTCTCTTGTTTCAAATTAAAGCCTAAATCTCCAATCGCTTTCTTAATTTCCTTTACTCCCTTAGCTCCCATACCATCCAATTCTTCTACCTGTGATTCATTCATTTTAATAATTTCTCCAACAATTTTAATGTTATTTTTTTCTAAAACATTAAGCGTACGAGTAGAAAATCCTTTTAAATCACCGACTTCAATTTTCTTTGGGTCTTCTTTAGGAGCTTCTTCTACCTGAGCTTCTTTCACGTCTTCAACTTCCTTAACTTCTTCTTCCTTTTTGTCAGATTCTTTTTCTAATTCAGTTAAAGCTGAAAATTGATCGACTAAGATTGTTGCGGCTTTAGAATAAGCTTCTTGTGGCTGAATACTTCCGTCTGTTTCAATTTCCAAAGTAATTTTTTCAAAATCAGTTCTTTTTCCAACACGCATATTTTCAACATTATAGTTTACTCTTCTAACTGGAGTATAAATAGCATCCAAGGCGATTACGCCAACTTCCTTTTCGCTTTTTTCTTGTTGTTCTACTGGAACATATCCAATTCCACGTCCAACTTCAATTTCCATTTCTAACTCTCCCTTAGAGCTAGTAATTGTAGCGATGTGCAAATCTTTATTAACAACTTCAATATCAGAAGGACATTCAATCATCTTAGCACTAACCTTAGTTTCACCTTTAGCTTTCAAAGTTAATTTAATTGGTTCGTCTTTAAAAGATTTAAAACGCATCTGTTTTAAATTTAAAATAATCTGAATCAAGTCTTCTAAAACATTCGGAATAGTAGAAAATTCATGTGATACACCTTTAATTTTAACAGAGGTGATCGCTGAGCCCGCCAAAGATGACAAAAGAACTCTTCTAAGTGAGTTTCCCAAAGTCATTCCATAGCCTGGATAACAACCTTCAATTTCAAACTTGCCGGTGTTGTCCGAGATCTGGCTAAATTTTGGCTTGTGAGGAAGGGTTATTAATTGCATTTGTTTGCATCCCGTCTAAAAACGGAATAATTTACTAATTAAAATATTTAACGTGAATAATATTCAACTACTACTTGAGCATCAACATTAACTCCAATTTCATCAATCTTAGGAGATCCAGTAATTTGACCTTCCATTTTGGAAGCATCGAAAGTCATCCAACTTGGAAAATCTTTCTTATTCTTTAAAGCTTGCTCAATATTTTTAAAATAATTTTTTTCAGTCTTATTACTTTTAATCGTGATAACATCGCCAGTTTTAACTACAGTTGAAGGAACATCATTCTTTTTTCCATTTATAAAAAACATTCCGTGATTTACTAATTGTCGAGCTTGCGAACGAGAATCCGCAAATCCTAAACGATAAATTACATTATCAAATCTTCTTTCTAGTCTTTCCATTAAAAGATCTCCCGCAATTCCTTCTTTATTTTTAACATCATCATAATGTTTTCGAAATTGTTTTTCCAAAACACCATAAATTCGTTTGATTTTTTGTTTAGCTGCTAATTGAAGTCCGTATTCACTTTTTTGTCCGCGACCAGATCCTTTTCCATGTACACCAGGAAAAGACGGGCGTCTTACCATCGCACATTTTGGAGAAGCACAACGATCACCTTTCAAAAAAAGTTTTTCCATCGCCCTTCGGCATTTTCTACATTTTGCATCTATTGATCTAGCCATAGTAATTGTTCTAAGTTTGTTCTATTGTTCTATCGCTTTCGCTTATTATAATTGATACAGCTTCAACAGCTACAACAATTAGAACATTTTAAACATTTAATTATATTCTTCGTGGTTTCTTTGGTCTGCAACCATTATGCGGAACTGGGGTTTCATCTTTAATTAAAACTAAATCGAAACCATTATTAGATAAAGCTCTAATTGAAGCTTCGCGACCACTACCAACACCTTTAATATAAACTTCTAATTCCTTGAGACCATACTTCTGAACTTTTTCACTTACATTAGCCACAACTTGAGTAGCAGCATAGGGAGTAGCCTTTTTAGCTCCCTTAAATCCCATGAGCCCTGCAGTTGACCAAGCTAAAATATTACCATTTATATCAGCTAGACTAACAACTGTATTATTATAAGTGCATTTAACAACCGCTCGTCCTTTTAGAATTTGACGTTTAATTTTCTTATTTTTCTTCTTTTTTTCGGAAGCATCAACATCAGTCTTTCCTTCAGACTTAATATCCCCGCCTTGCGTCGAAGTCGAGGCAGGTTCCTTCACTTCTTTAGTTTTTTTTACTTCTTCAGCCATAATTTCAATTGTTATAATTGTTATAATTGTTATACTACTTTCGCTTGTTCTAATTGAAATATTTTTAACATTTGAACATATAGAACATATTCAACATTAAAACATTTTTAGGTCTTTTCTGTCTTTACTTTTCCAGATCCCATAGTTCTTCGGACATTTCCTCTCACTGTTCGATTATTAGTTTTAGTCCTTTGCCCACGAGCAGGTAAACCTTTTTGATGTCGAGAACCTCGATAACAGTTAACTTCTTTTAATCTTTTAACATTACTTCTAATTTCATGCTTTAACTCACCCTCTACTCTGATTTTAGTTTCTATAGCTTCTCTAATTTTATTACCTTCAGTTTCCGAAAGATCTTTTGTTTTAACATCTTCAGAAATTTTAAGCTCTTCCAGAATTTTAGCTGCAATAGTAGAACCTATACCATAGATATAAGTTAATGAAATGACTATTCTTTTTTCATCAGGAATGTTTACTCCAGCAATTCTTAGCATATTATTGTAATTTTTATAATTATTATATCGCTTTCGATTGTTTTATTACATTAAAACATTTTGAACACTTTTAACACTAGAACATTTCTATCCTTGTCTTTGTTTATGTTTCGGATTAGAACAAATTACATAAAGGACTCCTTTACGTTTAACGATTTTACATTTATCACACATTTTTTTAACTGATGCTCTAACTTTCATAATATTATAAATCACTAATTATATTTAATCTTTTTTTCATTATTTATTCGCGAATATTCGTGACTTGATTTGTGAGTGATTCGCGATTTAAATCATCTACTTAAGTCGTTGAATTATACGACCTTTAGTTAAATCATAGGGACTCATTTCAACCTGAACACGATCACCTGGCAAAAGTCGAATGTAGTTAACTCTCATCCTTCCAGAAATATGAGCCAAAATTAAATGACCATTGTCTAATTTGACTTTAAAGGTTGTACTAGGAAGAGTTTCATCAATTACTCCTTCTAACTTAACAATTTCCTTGTTTTCTGACATTTTTTAATTATTTTCAATATAATAAAAAACAGACGAAGATTTTTTTCTAGCGACAAAAAAGCGCTAGAGGTAAAAAATCATTCCTAATTCCAGATTCTCAGCTTCTCCCTCTATTTAGCTACAAATATTGAATTTTTAATATCTTGATATATTCTAACAGCTATTTAATTATTGTCAAGAGTAATCTCTACTCGACTGGAAAAAGCGGGTATTTTACCTGAAAATAAGGACTTTTTATATTCAATATTAGCACTATCCAAATCTTTAAATTGACTTATATAATCAGCAAATTCTTCTTCCGTTTTTCCTAAAACCTCCTCTTTCATCTTTTCCAAATCTAAATCTGGTAAAATTCTAGCCTTGAGACTCAAACGAATAATGATTTTTTTATTCTCAAAGTCTGCATCTGCTTTTCCAAATTCAAATTTGAAAGTATCCACTCCTAGTTGATCCTTATCAATACCCTCCGCAGAGACAATTTTTTCCGTCACAAATCTTTCTAGGTGACTTTTTTGAAAAGCAATAACCTGAGCACTGACCTTTCCACTTAGTGAAAAATCTTCGCCGATAGATCCTGCTTGAGCAGAAGATGAATAGTTAATCTCCCCAAAGCTAATCCCGTCATCCAAAACAATTACATCATCTCCGTTTTCTTTTTTAATTTTTTCTTTTAGACTTTCTTTAATTTCAGAAGCTAATTCAATTTTAGCTTCAGCTATGTCTTTTTCAGAAACAGACTTAATCTCCGTAGCTGATTCCCCACCACCAATCATTTTTTTTGAAGACTGCGCATAAATTTTTTCATATTTACCTCCACTACTCTTAAATCCTGGGATGGAAAATTTGCTTGGCTCGATATTAAAATCTGATCCTGATTCATCAGCCATTACCTGCGTCTCAATCACTCCTGGTTTAATTTCTCCCTCCACATTAGATGAGCCTGGGACAGTAATGCTTTTTTCTAAACGGAAAAGTCTCCCGTCTTCACTTAAAAATCTCGTAGTGGCGATCAATGGCTGAGGACTAGAGCTAAATTCATTGTAAATTGTAATCATTCCTCGAGCTTTTTTGCTTGAATCACTCGACTTATCAGTCGCCGGAAAAGATTTTGAAATTTCTTTTTCAATATTCATTACTTTCACTGGAATCTTATCTTCATTAAAATTTATTTCAGAAATGTCACTAAGACCATTAATCTCAAAGTCCATCGATTTAACAGCTACTTTTGGTTCGAGTTTAATTAAAACCTGCGGCAAATAAAGATAGGCTCCCACTAATGCTCCAATAAATATACCAGCAAACAGAAATTGGAAAAATATTTTCCAAACTTTTCCTGTCACTTGGACATCATCATAGCAATCTCTTTCCTTTCGCTTTGACTGAATAGGTTTTTTAATTCTTTCTGGCTGAGTAAAAAATTCTTCTATCTTATTTTCCGATGCAATCTTCTCTTCTATTTCCTTACTATTACTAACCATAAACCTACTCATCAAGGAAGCTTTTTTTTCTGACTTAGCAGACTTATTTTTTTTAATTGGAGGAATAGTCATTTCTTCTTCAGGACCATTTTGTTTAATATCAATATTTTTAACCATATCCAAAGATTGACTACTTTTTCTAGAAAAGAATCCTCGTTTGGGGCTCTTGGTAATATCAGAAACTAATTCCTTATTAAGTATCCTTTCAACAGAATCTTTTTCAACCACTTCAACATTTGAAGATGGTCTTCTTTTTTCTTCAGCTAATGCTTCAAAATAATTATCCGATCCCAAATCTTCCAAATCATTTTCTTGAGTGATAAATTTTCCATCAATACTATCGTCTCGAGATTCATCCTCTTCCTCAGGAAGCTGTGATCCTTCATTTTCAACTTCATCTAATTTTTGTTCAGCTATAATTCCAGCTTTTTCAACTAAAAGTTTTCCAAGCTTATCTTGAGTAACAATAATAATTTCTTTTCTAAGCTTATCGGATTCTTTTTTAAGTAACTTTAAGTTAATGATGCTTTGGATTAGAAGAGCCCGTTTTGGAACAACAATAATAATCTCCTTAGCTTTAGTTTTTCTAAGACGTTCAATAATAGAGGTTATCTCCTCATCTATATCTATATAAAATGTTTGATGCATAATGATTTTAATTCAAAATTACAAATTACAAATAAAATCCGAATGATTAAATTTTAAAATTTGATATTTAGTAATTTAAAATTGATTTGAAATTTGAAATTAAAAATTTGAAATTTTACTTCTGTATCATCTTAACTGCGCGACGCAAGATTCCAGCCATCACTTTTTCTTCTCCAACTAAATCACGCGCTAAATTAGCCAATCCCATTGGAGCAATATCTTGAGGATCCCTCAGTTCTCCAGTCTCATCAATTATATTACTAACATCGCTCGGTTGCAAAAAGCTAACCTGAGGTTTCTTGGAAAACGGCAACTCTTTCCACCACTTAGGTGCATCCAAAGCCTGTCTAATCCCTGGAAGACCCGATCCACCACCACAAAGGAAAAAGCGAGTTGGCAAAAGATCAGATTCAGAAAATTCAGACAAGGCTAACTCTAACATTGAAAGCCAAACATCACAATCTTCTTTCAGAAGATTTTCAACCTTAGCACTCACATCTGCTCCCATGCGTCCTTCAGCATATTTAATCTTAAGCATTTCTGCTTCTTCAAAATCAACTCCCAATTCATTGGCCAATCTTTTTGTAAAAGCTCTTCCGCCTAAGCCAAACATCTTTGTTCCTTCAAGTCCTCCATTTCGAACCACCGCCACATCAGTTGTTCCTCCACCAATGTCTATGAAAATTGCGTTGTAATCAAAAACATCTTCAATCCCAGTCGATTTGGCAACTGCATAAGGTTCGGCAGCAATGTTTAGAAGATCTAATTTTAATTCTTCAGCAATTGCTTGCAAGGCTCCCAAATGAACCATCGGTGCATAGGCATTGAAAACAGCAATCGAAACATCCCGCCCTTGAAATCCAACCGGATTAAAAACTTTATAGCCATCAATTCGCACATCAACAATTGAAGCATTGATGAGTTTCACATCAATTTCACTGTGCCCTGTCTCCCACGCAAGTTGTTGACGAATTCTGTCAAAAGCTTTGCATTGAACTTTATGAATAATATTTTTTAACTCTGGCAGGTCAATTCTGAGTTCGGGTTTAATTCTTTCATAATGAACTGTTGTTGTTGTTCCTTTTACCAGCTCTCCAGCAATTCCCATAACCGCTTTTTGAACTTTTTTCGCTCCGGCCATTTTCTTAGCCAGTTCAATCGCTTTATGGCAATTGTTTACCACTCCAGAAATATCTGACACGGCGCCACTGTGCATATCCGCCAATCCTTGGCGCGATCGTCCAACTCCTTTTACAATTCCGTTTCCAGATTCCTTGTCAATCTTAAAAACCAAAGCCTTAACGACTTCAGTCCCAATGTCGAGTGACAAATAATATTCATTATAAGAATTATCAAAACCTAAAATTTTGGAAAATACTCCCATGACGATTAGTCATCCCAAGGGTAATCGAGGAATAACATTTTTATATTTATTTCTGCATTTATTATACAACAAAATCATAAATTTAAAAAATAAAAAAACACCTAGAAATTTATACTAGGTGTTTAGTTTTTTAAATAATTTTGAAATTAACCAGATGCATCTTCGCAAAAGCCAAAGTCCGGATAATCAAGACAATCATAGCAAGGTCCATCTCCCTCAGGATTAAGTCCGGTATACCCACACCTGCCACAACCCATTCCGATATCAACACAATATTCTCTTTCTTTGATTTTTTCACAGGCCCTAAACTTAAGTTGAGAACCATTTCCCATCTGCTCGCTCTTGAGAGTTTGACCATTTTCAAGCTCAACATAGAGCGTGTAACAAGGACTCTCCTTGTCTTTAAGAAAAAACATATTCTTAACATTAAGCTTATCAATTTTATACCGATCTTGTTTTTCCTTAATTATTTTCTCACATCCCGGGCATATTGATATTCCCGCAGTATAAGAAGTATTCATTTTTTTGCATCTTGCACATTCTTTTTCTGCCATTGTACTATCTCCCTTCGTTTTTTAAATACTTTTAGTTTAGTTAAGATATTATTTTAGTTTAACTAATTAACTTCGTGAATATACTAATAATAATCATAACGAAG